>TARA_R110002049_G_scaffold288423_1_pt1 | contig 150065 bp, 126 predicted proteins | sample TARA_R110002049 | Tara Oceans TARA_R110002049 (sample SAMEA4396941) | marine metagenome | biome: Polar Biome; feature: [SRF] surface water layer (ENVO:00010504); material: water (ENVO:00002006), including particulate matter (ENVO:01000060) such as... | depth 5 m | reverse complement strand
CCCAAGGCTGACCGGGAAGACCTGCAAACGCTGTCACTTGTCGTCGCCAGGACCGGCAATGCCATTTTGATTCTCGGCAGCGACGGGGTTGTGCAGTGGTCCAACGAAGCATTCGCCGAGCTGACCGGTTATGAACAGGACACGACCGGCACGTCGCTTGATGAGTTGATGTTTGGGCCCAGCACCAATGCAGCCGCAAGGCAACAGTATGCAAGTTCGCTTGGATCCGGCAATGAAAGCACCTTCGACGCGTTGCTGTATCGCAGCGACGGCAAAACGCTGTGGGCCGAAATGAAAATGATTCCGGTCCACGACGACGTGGGCGAGCTTTCGCGCTGGATCGTCCTGCTGACCGACATCAGCAGGCGACGGCAAACCGAAGAGGCGCTCGAATCGGCCAAGCGATCCGCCGAGGCGAGTAACCGAAGCAAAAGCGAATTCCTGGCCAACATGTCTCACGAAATCCGCACGCCGCTGAATGCCATCCTTGGCATGACCGAACTGGCGTTGGCGACCGATTTGACTCGCGAACAGCGTGACTATCTGAAAACGGTCAAGACCTCGGCCGACACGCTACTCGATCTGCTTAATGATGTGCTGGACATTTCTAAGATCGAAGCCGGCAAAATGGAAATCGAAGAGGTTGATTTTAACCTCGCCGAAGTCGTCCGCGAAACCTCAAAGGCTTTGGCGGTGCGAGCCCATGAGCGCGGTCTAGAGTTAGCCGTGCACATGCCAATGGACATTCCGCACGCCCTGCGGGGCGACCCGACACGAATCCGCCAAGTGTTGTTCAATCTGGTCGGTAATGCGATCAAGTTCACTGAGCAAGGCGAAGTGGTTGTCGACGTTGAGCAACAGTGGCAGACTGACGACGAAATCGGCTTGCTGTTTTCCGTCACGGATACGGGAATTGGAATCCCAAAGGATCGCTTGAAGAAGATCTTTGACTCCTTTACCCAGGTCGATGCTTCGATGGCGAGACGGTTTGGCGGTACCGGCCTGGGACTGACGATCACGTCCGAGTTGGTACGGTTGATGGATGGAACACTGTGGGTCAAAAGTCAGCTTGGTCAGGGGAGCACGTTTTACTTTACGTTGACGCTGAAGCTGGGCGACAACGCGAATCCTCCGGTTACAAAACTAGAGCAAGATGAACTCGGCGGGCTCACTGCGCTGATCGTTGATGACAACGCGACCAACCGACAGATTCTTGACGAGATGATGTCGCATTGGGGGCTGCAGACGACGCTGTGCAGTGGTGCTTCGTCGGCATTACGCGAACTTGAGAGAGCGGCGAGCGAACAGCAGCCATTCGACCTGGTTTTACTTGATGCCATGATGCCGGTGGTCGACGGTTTTCAGTTAGCCGAACTGATCCGTCAGCGTCCCGAACTGCAACCGGGAACCGTGATGATGCTCTCATCGGCAGATCGGCCCAATTCCACGGCGAAGTGTCGCGAATTGGGGATTGCCACTTACCTTATAAAACCGATTTCCGCGTCCGCGCTCTTAGAGGCGATTCTTTCGACGATTGATCGTGATCGCATCTCGGCTCGTCACCGCCGGTTACCCGTCATCAATCAAGATGCCTCACTGCTGCAAACACAATGCGTTCGTTCGCTAAACATCCTGTTGGTCGACGATCATGAACCCAACCGCAGACTTGTGGAGTCGATCTTGAAACGACGCGGGCATTCCGTGCAAAGCGAAGAGGATGGTGACGCGGCGATTAACGCTTGCCGCCACCAATCCTTCGACGCTGTCCTGATGGACGTTCAGATGCCGGGACGAAATGGTTTCTCGGCAACTCGTGCGATCCGAAAAGACGAGAAAACTGTTGGCGGCCATGTACCGATCATCGCCTTGACGGCACACGCACTGAAAGGAGATCGTGAAAAGTGCCTCGATGCTGGAATGGATGGCTATCTGTCCAAACCGATTCACGCGGACGAACTGATCGCGCTGGTCGAGCAAGTCGCTTTGCCCCCGACACCCGAGACGTCGCATCTTAATTTGACGACGCCGACAGAAACGGACACCACGGACGCATTCAGCATCGACGCCGCTCTGCGTCGAATGGGCGGCGAGACTGATTTGCTGCGTGAACACATCGGCTATGTGCTTAGCGATGTTCCGCAACTTGTCGCGTCAATCAAAGAGTCGATTGACGGGGATGATGCCAAGTCCGTCGAGATCGCGGCCCATCGCCTGAAAAGTTTGGTGAGCAGCTATGATCACAGCGAGGCGAGAGAATTGTGTCAATCCATTGAAAGCGACGCAGCGAAGTCGAACTTGTCCGAGGCAACGCGTCGACTTGCGAGACTGGAGGAACTCATGCAATCCTTCGCGAGGGCCGTCAATGATTTCCTGCAACGCGATCCGTAAGCGTCTTTTCGATTGTGCGGGTCTCCGCGGTTTTAAATCGCTGTCAGGCGACCACTACGACTTGCACCTTGCCACTTTTGCGTTCGATGTGCATGCCCACGTCGCTGGGATGTCGGTGAAAAACAAGGTCGACGCTGGCGTCTGCAATTCGCAAGTTTTGAATCTTGACCCAATCGAGATAGTCGGGCAGCCTCGGCTTGGTAAAGCGAATCTCAGGTTCATCCGGCGAGAATGAGAGCCCCAACAGCGATTGCAAAACAAGAAACGCCGCACCGGCTGCCCACGCTTGCGGCGAACAGGCAACCGGATAAAGCGTCGGAGCGTGCCCGGAGATGCGGTCGAACCCGCAGAAAAGTTCGGGCAACCGATTGAGGTCATTAAACAGTGACGCGTTGAACAGTCCGGTCACAACCCGGTCGCACTCGTCGCGGTACCCGTAGGCGGATAGCCCTGCCGCTGCGATCGCGGTGTCATGTGGCCAGATGGATCCATTGTGGTACGACATCGGGTTGTAACGTGTTTCGCCCTTGGCAATGGTGCGAATGCCCCATCCGCTGAAACTTCGGTCATCGGTCAAAGCTTCGGCCACTTGATCGGCACGGCATCTGTCGACGATACCGCTGTAGAGCAAGTGGCCCGCATTGGAATTGCGAACGGCGCAGGGACGCTTGTCGCCATCGAGCGCAATCGCATAGGTACCGATCGAATCAACCCAAAACGTATCGTTGAACTTGCGTTTCAACTCGACCGCTTCGGCACGAAGCTGTTCGCCATAGCAAAACTCATCGTGCGTATCGTGGGAATGATGACTGGGACTACGTAAGTCTTGACGAATTTCGTCACCGAGGGCTTCGAACATCTCAGCAGCGAGCAACTTGGCTTCGTACACGTAACCCTGCACCTCGCTAGCGGCGATTGGGCCGGCGGCATCTAACCCGTCGCAGTGAAACACTGAATCATTACTGTCTTTCCAACATTGGTGAACCAGCCCACCGTCCTTGCTCGACCGATACTCGACAAACCCGTCGCCATCAACGTCGCCATACTCGTCGATCCATCGCAAAGCTCGTCGTATGTTCGGCCAGATGAATTCAATGAACTCTCGATCACCGGTTCGCCGGTAATACTTGCCGGCTAGCACGACATACAACGGCGTGGCATCGACGGTGCCGTAGTATCGCCGAAACGGGACTTCGCCAAGCTTTGCCATTTCGCCATCGCGCATCTCGTGAATGATCTTTCCGGGTTCGGCTTCGCTTACCGCATCGATGTCACTGGCCTGCGTCGCGGCGAGAAAACTTAACACACCGCGAGCCAGTTTCGGCCGCAGCCACAACGTTTCCAACGCGGTGATCAATCCATCCCGACCGAACGGCGTCGCGAACCAGGGGACACCAGCGTAAGGATAACGACCAAAGTCCGTTTCGGAAATCAACATGTCCAAGTCAGCATTGGACCGGTTCAGCCAACTGTTGAACTGCTCGTTCGATGTAAAGATCTCCGTTCGTTCGGCTTCGGTTTGTCGTAGTCTTTTTTCGATATCCTCCACCGCCGCCGCATGGTTGACCGCCGGATGCGTTTTAGCTTTCGCCGCGCCGGGCAAATCGCTTTCACAAGCGACCTTCACGTGCAGCGTCGTGTGTCCACCGCCGTCCAGACGCACCCGCATGATGCAACGGTTTTCGTCGATCGACTCAACGTCACCTTCAAATTCGATGATGGTCGATCGATTCACCTCGTCGAGCCCACGATAGCCAAGTGCGACTCGATCGGTATCGATCTTTGGCGACAGCAACTGTCCACGCTTCGCTCGATTGGCCCCGCGAATCTCGAAGATATCTCGGAAGTCGTTTCCGTACCGGTATTCCACCAGCAAAGTTACCGGTAAACGCGAATAGTTCGTCAACTTCAGATGTTCATAGAATGCACCGCCATCGAGCAACATCGAACGAAAAATATGCAAATTCCCCTGGGCCATCACGACGTCACCTGTATTGATTTCCGGCGACGTCATCTCAACGATCAGCAGACTGTTGTCTTTCTTCATGTTGCTGCCCAAGAGCAGCGGCCGATGACCGTCGACCAACAGTTCCCAGTTGGATAGGAACCGCGTGCCTTGGTGGTACAGTCCCTGTTCGCAACGGTGCGGCAATCCCATCTCACCCAGTCGATCAATAATCACAAACGTGTCGCCACGTTTCAAGACGCGCGTGTCTTCGGGGGCGCGATGAGCATTCGCTTGAACATCCCAGTCCGTCTTGGGACTTTCGGCGTCTTGAGTGAATCGTCCGTTGGTTGTGGTCGTCGTATTCATCAATGTTGAACAACTCTCCGAATTGTTAATCAGCAAAAACGAAAAAGCAATCCAGAGAATTGCTCGACAAGTTCACATCTTGCGGCTACGCCGTCGCAATGTCGCCGTTCGTCCGAATCGCGCCCCGGTGACGCATTCTGTCCGTGGGTTGTGGCTTGATCAATTTCTCGTACACGTTCATGTACCCCAGCGCCATCGTGTCAACGCCGAATCGGTCTTGGAAATAGATGCGTACGCGACGTCGGTTGATCTGGTCGATTCGCTTCGCTGCCTCGACCGCTTGATCGACGCTTTCAACGATGAACCCGGACACGCCGTCTTTCATCACTTCATCCACACTTCCATTACGAAAAGCAATCACGGGGGTGCCGCAGGCCATCGATTCGGTCATCACCAATCCGAATGGCTCAGGCCAATCGATCGGAAACAGTAACGCCTTGGCGCTGCCTAACAAACGATTTTTTTGCGACTCGTTGACTTCGCCTACGTACTCAATCAGCGGGTCGTCAAGGTGAGGCTTAATCCGCTCGTTGAAGTACGCTTCATCGACCTTGTCGATCTTGGCCGCCATCTTCAACTTCACTCCTAGACGCTTTGCGATCTCGATCGCGCGTTCGGGGCCTTTCTCTGGCGAGAATCGACCAAGGAAAGCGAAGTAGTCGGTCGGTTCAGGAATGTAGGTATAGTTTTCACCCGGCGTGCCGTTGTAGACCGTGCCCACCCAGTTCGCGTTCTTGATCGGGGCGCGCTGCGAATCGCTGATCGAAACCACGGGCATGTCAGTGAACTCATCAAAAACAACTTGAAAATCCGGCAAATCGAGTCGACCGTGCAGCGTCGTCACGTGCGGGACATCGAAGTAGCGCATCACACTGAAATGACTGAAATCGGTGTGAAAGTGGATGATGTCAAACTGGTCGGCCTTCCGCAGCACCTCCATCAACTGACGTTGGTGCCAGATGATCGGGTCTCGCATTGCAGGCGAAAGCCTCAACGACTTGTCCACCACCGAAACCAGCTTCGCGTTGGTGAGCGAGTCACCGCTAGCAAACAAAGTGACATCATGCCCCATGGCGACTAGCTCTTCGGTCAGGCAGTGAACAACGCGCTCCGTGCCACCATACGTCTTTGGCGGAACCGTTTCGATTAGCGGTGCGACTTGTGCAATTCTCATCGGTCAGCTTGTCCTTTCAAAGCAAATTTTTGCCCGGCGGACGACATCACGACTTTCGGTGCCATTGTTTGCTTCGTCTCGGACGAAGCGACATCGAAACGCTTGACATGTTCCGCCGCGAGCCATTCGTTTGCACCGACTGATTGCAACCGCTGTGCCCATTGATGTTTCGCCGCAATCGTCGTTCGCCAGCGACAAAATGGCACTTTGATTTAGAAACGCCACGACAACACGGATTTACGATTGCCTGCAACGAGCGACAGACTGGCACGGGTTCCCACGTGGCGGCGGGCGACTGGAAAATCAACGGGCTTGCGAAGAGCAATCCTTACAGAGCAGGGACAAACACACCGCATCCGACAGAGCAAACAGCTTGAAGACTAGTAGACGTTCTGCTGCTGATAAGGATTGGGCATCGTCATCAGGACTTCATGCGCGGCCTGGAATGTCCGATAAGGCCCTGCGTCGATCAGAATTGCGCCTCGATCCCTGGCGATCTGCGAAGCCGTTTTACCTTCGGGAACACAAGCGACCTCGAATCCATCGGTCGTTTCGATGATGATGAAATATGGCATGTTTCATCTCCTCGCGCAAAAAAACTCACGGTTTCGTCTATCGCGCACTGCGTCAAGACGATTCGTTTTCGTGATGGACCGTCGCAAGACAGTGACGCAGTCCCGGTACGGTTTTCATGCATTCGATGTGCCATGCGAGAGCTATTCGTTTGAATCTCGTGAGACAACCACTTGTGAAGGCCGTAACACCCGGTCATGCAATCGATAGCCCGGCCGCACGACCTCGACAACGCTGCCATCGGGGTATTCTTGACTTTGACGACTGCCAACTTCTTCGTGCTCACTGGGATTAAACGGATTGCAGACTCCTGTGATTTCTCGCAGTCCATGTTGTTGCATGACATCGAAGAATTGATCGCGAATGATATCGAGCCCCTCTAAAACCGCGTCCAGATCACCGCTATGCCGACCGGTCAAACACAGACGTTCTAAATTGTCACCGACCGGTAAGAGATCCCGCATCAAGTCGCTACCCGAGTACCTCCGCTCGAATGCGACCGAATCATCACGCTCTCGCTTGAGCCGCTGAATTTCACGCTCAGAATTCGTAATTTTGCGTTCGCATTCAGCTATCCGTGTATTCAATTCATCGTTCGTTTTACCTTTCATCGCTGCATCGCTCATCGCGGCACGTTTCGGTTTCACATCGCCTAGTCAGTTCCTGCTTCCCCGTCGTCGTCACAACTCGACCGTTACGGAATCCGTCATCTTGTGCCTTCCGGTTTCTGGCCTTGGTCAATTGCACCTTGCTCTTTTGTCTATGCCGCCAACGCGAGCGGCGAGTGATGAACTGGATCCAGTAGTGATCCGCGCAGCGTCACGCCACGCTTGCGTCGTAGCATTGCACGCACGTAATCGGTCACGGACGCCGTCCGCATCGCGGGTTGCGAGTTGAGTACCGGCTCGCTTTTTCTCCGCTGGCGCGATTGCGAAGATCGATCCGGATCAATGGTGACTTGAATCATCCGCGTATCGTCAAGCCAAATGGGTACGGCAGTCTTTTGCGACGGAAAATCGTGCGAGAACGGCCGTATGAACACAGCCGTAGTCGCCGACCGCTCGCTTGCAACGTCTGTCCATCGAGATTCTTCTTGTTCTGTCGTTGACGAACCACTTGGCCCGATCTCGTCGGCAGTCAACACGACGAGGAACAGAGCGACAACGGTTCGTATGATCGCAAAGGTCATCATTGCGCACCTCTTTCCAGATTCGAGTTTCCTCTTTGTGGATTGTCATGCAATGCGGATGCCACAATCGTGAAGCGGATGTTTGTCTTCCATCGATCTGCCAAATGCCCCAAACAATCGCTTAGCGACCGGACAGAATGGCACGAACCATCGCCAATTGTTCACGGCGACGGTGCCAAATTTTCAGCCGAGAATCTGCGAAGCGAGCGGAACGGTTTTGGCACAACCCTTGCATACCGTTGGAAGTGTTCATGGGCCAGCAAACATACAGCTGGCGCGTCAAATACAGTAACTTTTTCAAGCAGCCTTTCGTCACCCGTTTGTGAAAGGAGGGTAAGAAAATGTTGGCTACTCGATGGGAACCTTGGACCGAAATGAATCGGCTCAGCCGCGAAATGGACCGACTTTTTGGCCGCGGCACCGTTGGCATGGGAAGCCCATTCGCTGGCGGATCGTACCCAGCGTTGAACCTTTGGGAAGACGACGACAATTTGTATGCCGATGCCGAGCTTCCCGGCTTTAGCCTTGATGACTTGCAAATCTACGTCACTGGCAACCAGTTGACGATCAAGGGCGAGCGCCGAGCGCCGGAACACGACGACGGAACGTGGCATCGACAAGAACGTGGCTATGGCAAGTTCAGCCGCATGATCGAAGTCCCCGGTGACATCGATGGCGACAACGTGTCGGCCGAGTTCAAGAATGGCGTGCTGCATATGAGGCTACCCAAGAGCGAATCCGTCAAACCACGCCGCATTGAGGTCAAGGCGAATTGAGTCGAACAATCGTCACGATTGCTTGGAGTCAAAAACAACCTAAGCGACTGATTCCGTCGCTCTACTTTCAAAGGAGGTGAATCATGAGCACCACCATGACAACGACTGATCACAATAAAACGAACGGAAGTGGAAAAGCGGAAGTGTCGGTTCGCAACGGCAACGGCGAACAGACTTACCAAACCACGTTTTCTCCGCGATTCGATATTTGGGAAGGCGACGAAGAGTTGATCCTTTACGGAGATTTGCCGGGCGTCGATCCGGAAAGTCTTGACATTGAGTTTGAAAACCGGCACCTGACCATTCACGGAAAGGTCTGCCACTGTTACGACGACAATCGAATGTTGTTCAGCGAATACGGCGTGGGCGATTTCCATCGGACATTCACGGTCGGCGAAGCGATCGATAGCGAGCGCATCAACGCGGAATTACACGATGGCGTATTGACACTTCACTTGCCGAAGTCTGAGGACGCGAAGCCACGCCAGATCAAAGTGAAAGCCAACTGAGTCCGTTGGCCGATGTTGTGGCGAAAGTCGTCGAGACTTTCGCCGATCTTTTCCGCCCACGTCTCTGCTCGGTCCGCCGTGCGGCGGCGTGAGCTCTTTTTATTCGCGCTGCTCGCCAGGCGCGCAAAAATGAGCCACAAACGGAGGTGTAACCATGTTTGACAAACTGATCCCCTGGAAGAAACAACACAATCATTCAGAAAACAATTTGGCTGTCCGAAACGACGGCGATGCGATCACAACATTTCGTCATGACTTTAACGAATTGCTGACTCGCCTTTTCGATGAAGGTTGGTCCAGCCAGTTTGGCGATGGCATACTCCGGGCGAACGTGGATTTTGACGAGGACGAAACCGGCTACATCATGACCGCTGAACTTCCCGGGTTTGAGCCAGATGATTTCGATCTCAAGGTCAGCGGCAGAATGTTAACGATCCGTGCCGAACGCCAGCACGAATCCAAGAGCAAGAACGGTCGCTCGTCTCGATACGGCAGTTTCTTCAAATCGTTTCCATTGCCGCCCAATTCAAAGGCGGACGGCATTGATGCGAATTACCACAGCGGTGTTTTAGAGGTCCGCGTACCCAAGGACGAACGTACGCCATCAAAACGGATCGAAGTGAAAGCCGCATGAGGTCCCAGACGTGCGCTCTGCGAATGGTGAAAACCGCTCCGGAGCACGCGACACCTTTCTGAAGTTCGGAGCCATGAGAGATCTGATCGTAACATGTGAGTGGCGAGACTGCTGCGATCGACTGCGCTGCTGCGTTAAAGGTGTCACCGCTGAGGGCGATACTCTAGCCATCCGGTTCACCCACGTTGAGCATACATTCACTGACCAGTAACCGTCGCAACCTACTCGTGCCTTCCTTGGACCTAGTCAGCGAAACCAAAAAATTCGCCCTGCAATGACAACTCAAGGGTGACCGTGACTGCTCACCGTCGAACAAGGTCGCCGCTGGCAGAACGCGTATCGATTCTCGGAACAGGCTTCGGCATCAACCGCCCAACACAATGATCAACACACGTGTTTTAGGAATCCAAGATGCCTGCGACCGCTAAAACGCCAAAAACGCAATCTTCCGCTTCGACAAGAAGCCACACTGCTGTCCATTTGCATTGGCCCGAAGTCGAGCCACGGCATTTCTCTAACAGACAGGCTAGCCGGCAACCGAGATCCGGATTTGCTTTTTTCTTCTCCAGACCGATTGGTATCGCAAAGGCTTTTACGGTCCTTTCGTTCTTGGTTGCGACATGCGTGATCGCCCTGTGTTTACTCGACCTTGCCATTGCTTGGCCGTGGATGGGGGCCAGCCCGCTCTTTAATTATGGATTCGTGATCTGCGGGCTCGGATTGCTAGGTCTGACTTTCGACGTCTTCAGGGACCTCGCAAGAATGCGCCGTAAGAATCGATGGCGTCACTTGAGTGAAACCATCGGGTCGCACGTGGCAAATCAAGAATCAAAATCTGCTGATCAAGCCGCATAAGCATCTCGGCGCTTCTGGGTCGCGAACGCGCTCTTGGCGATTGCGATCGATCAATGCAGAGCGAAATGTTTGCCGAATTCCGCAACTGACTCATTCCAAAGGAAAATCAAAATGAACGTCAAGCGATTTGCGTTTTCTATCATCTCTCTGCTTGCTTTTTCTTTTGCCGTTGGCCCGCTGCATGCCGACGATCATCGGACGAACGCCCAATCTCTCGCGTCGACACAAGAAGCACGTCTTGGCATCGGTGTTTCCTCACTTCCGGAGGTCCTGAAAAGCCATTTCCCCGAGTTGTTTGACGACGGGCGTGGCGTTCTCGTCTCGAAAGTCTTTGCCGGATCGCCAGCGGACAAAGCGGGAATCCGCATGCACGACGTTTTGATCCGTTACGGCGATCAAGACCTCTATTCACCGGAACAGCTCGTCAAGCGAGTCCGCAACGACGCCCCAGGAAAGTCAGTTGAGTTGCAGTATGTCCGTGAAGGCAAGCTCCAAGCGGTGACGGTGAAACTTGGTCGGCAAACAAAAAGGGAGTCTGAATTATTGCCGTGGAACTGGCCAGGGTTGGTCCGTCGTTTCGACGGTCCTTGGTCGCCATTACGCCCGGAGTATTGGACCGAAGCGCAGGACGCTCAAGGCGACGGCACCGAATGGACTTCCTTTGAATCGTTGACGGTGAAAAAGGAAACCGACGGCAGCTATCTCGTCCGCATTATGTACAAGGACTAAAACGGCAATTCGATCGGTAAGGAATTCAAGGGTACGCGTCAGGAGATTCGCGATTGCATCAATTCCGATAGCGATTTGCCTGAGAGCCGCAAGAACCAGTTGATGCGCACACTTGATGACCGAGGTCGCGAGCCACTGGCCCGAATGCCGTGGGAAAGACCACAGCATGAATTATTCAGTTGGCCGAACATCGATTTTTAGACGACGCCCCATGCGTTTAGACGCTGTCACTATTCTGAATGCAACTAGCGCGAGAACCCGAATGAATCAGCATCAAGACCGCACCAAGGGCTCTGCTCATCCTCTCGATGGGTAGAGCCCTTTTTCGCATGCCGATCGGTCGCTGCGGCAAGGATACGTTGTCACCAGGTTGTCAATGCGACAATCAACATCGTAAGTCGTCACTGCTTTAGGTAACGCGGCATGATTGCCACAAAGGCCGAAACGTTTGACGAATTCGGCTAGACATGCACCAAGCACCTGCACCAAGCAACTACACCTGCCACGACAAATGCCACGGCACAAAGCTACTCATCGCCACTTGATTCCTGAATAACGTCTTCCGATTCACCTTCCGCCTCTTCGGCTGCTTTTTCAGGCGCGTTATCGGCTGCATCAATGGTCGCTTCCGCGATTTCGTTAACAGCTTGCCCTGTATCGGATCCGGCATCATTTGATTCCTCGGCAGACTCATCCACAGCGGCTGCGGTCGCATCGGCGACATCATTCGCACTCTCTTCAGCGGATTCTCCTGGCGCGGCCGCATGTGTTTCAGCCTCCTCGAGTGAACCGTAACGTTCGGACTCAGCCGTTTCCGTTTCATCAACGGCATCGTCACTCTCGTACGACACCGGGGTAACGTCATCATTCAGCATTCCCGCGGAATACTCGTCGCATCCCACCAAGGGGAAGCACAAGGTGCTCGCCAGAGCGACGGCACGCACCGGACTCAAGTTCACATTCATGGTTTTCTCCAGTGGATAGGGTTGAAGTGACCGCCGACACCGTCGGCATCATTACATTCCTGGATCGCTCACTCGGTGAGCGACGAGTCAATCACCTCTGTTTGACAAATACAAACCGCTTGACGCCATCGCGATAGACCTGCATTCGCAGACCGGCGCTCAGGTCAAAGTCGCCGATCGCCTGCTTGAAATCAGCAGCAGATCGAATCTTGCGACCATTGATCTGTACAATCACGTCACCGGGTGAAAGATTGGCGCGAGAAGCCAAACTGCCGTCGGCGACCTCCGTCACCAACACGCCACTTATGTCGGATTCGATACCGAACTGTTCCGCATTTTCGGGGGATAGCTCTCGGACAGTCACGCCTAGCTCTTTGAACTTAGTTCCGCCGTCGGACGTGGGCGTACCGGAATCATCTAGCTGGCCGATTTCGATCGACAACACAACTTCTTTGCCATCGCGAAAGACCTTTACCTTACGTTTCGATTCAGCAGCCGTTGCGGCGACTGCGTTGCGAAACTGGTTCGCGTCGCGCATCGCGTCACCGTCGTACTCGATCACGATGTCACCCGGCTTTAACCCCGCACGTTCGGCCGGCCCATCGTCGACGACGTCACCGATTAGCACGCCTTGGGCTTTGTCATAGCCGAATGACTCCGCCAAGTCCTCATCTAAATCCTGAATGATCGCACCGATATAGCCTCGCTGGACACTACCGTTGTCGATTAGCGTTTCCATGACTTGCCGAGCCATGTCGCTGGGGATGGCAAACCCGACTCCCAAATTGCCTCCTGTTCGCGACGCGATCGCTGTATTGATTCCAACCACTTCGCCGCGCAAGTTCACCAAGGGGCCACCCGAGTTACCCGGGTTAATCGCCGCATCGGTTTGGATGAAATCTTCGTAATCGGTGATTCCAACACCGGCTCGACCGACGGCACTGACAATGCCTGCGGTGACGGTTTGAGCCAATCCGAATGGACTGCCGACTGCCAACACCCAGTCACCAACTTCCAAAGAATCAGATTGCCCCCAAGTGGCGGCTTGCAAGTTTTCTGCTTCAATCTTCAATACTGCCACGTCGGTCGGGCGATCGGTACCCACCACCTCGGCGACAAACTTGCGTTTATCTGACAAGGTCACCGTGACCTCGTCAGCGCCATCGACGACATGGTTATTTGTCACAATGAATCCGTCAGCGCTAACGATGACTCCTGTTCCAAGGCCTTGTTGCTGAAAACCTCTTCGCGGGCTTGGCATTTGGAAAAAGCGATCCAGAAAATCGTCGCCAAAGAACCGGCGAAACTCATCCGGCATCGGACCATTCCCACCGAAACGCCTGACCTGTGGACTGGAACCGGACAGACGCTTCACACTGCTAATGCTGACCACCGAGGGTTTCAGACGCTTGGCGACGCTCTTGAAAGCCGACGACAAATCGCTCGCGGTTTCCAACTCCTCAGCCGCGGCCAAGCTTTGACCTCGATCGACGGCATAGGCAATTTGCGATACCGCCGCAGGAAAATGGTAAGCCGCGGCGACCACCAACGTCGCCGCCAACAGAATTTTGATCCCTCGATCAATCAGCAGTTTTCGTTCAAACCTCGAAGTCTCCATTTCGGCACCTCCACGATCAATGGGTTTCTCGCAGCGGAACTCGTCAAGGCTTTTCTAGGCCCGGGATGTGTTTGACCTCGACCGATTCCCTTGACGACACCCGCCACTTCGGTTGATTCAATGTTGTTTGAAAAAGGTGACGTAACCCACCAACCCAATGAGTGCGAGCATCGTCAACAATCCCACCAGAAATAACGTGTAGACCAGGATCGCATTCGGATCATCAACGATCATCTCAACACCGCCGGGTTAATGAAAACGAAGTGATGAGCGAGGACCAGGACTCGGCCGCTAACTCACTCGACGTCCGGGAAGCAACCCAAGTGCCAAACGTTCGACCATAGTTTTGACGCGACAAAACATCCGTTGCCCATGACAGTCTGTCGCCATCTGCAAGACAAAATGACGCCGGCGAGTTAGCGCGATTGAAACGGCACACTGGTTGCTTGCGGGAACCCTCGCCGCCGGCATTGTGCCGAAATGACAGTGGTCCGATGGCGGCTCGAGACCACACAGAATTGCAAACTTTTTGCTGTGCAATGTCCAGAAAATGGAGGGCATTTAATGGCAACGGCTACCCAAAACAAATCGGGCACCACTCTCAAACTCAAACCACTGGCCGATCGTATCGTGTGTCAACGCGACGATGCTGATGAAACCACCAGCGGCGGGATCGTTCTTCCCGACAGTGCCAAAGAAAAAGTCAATCGCGCCCGAGTGATCTCGGTCGGCCCCGGCAAGCTGGACGATAGCGGCAAACGCCACGCCCCCGACGTTTCGCCCGGTGATCACATCTTGCTGGGTAAATACGACGGCGACGAATTCGAACTCGGCGACCAGACGTACACGATTGTCCGCGCAAGCGACATTCTGGCCGTGATCGAAGCATAACAACGTGTCATCTGCCGCAGCGAAACTCGTCAAGATTTTCGTTGAGCCAACTCGGATAAACCAAAACCCTTGACGCGTTTTGCGACGGCTAACCATTCACATACAGACAGGAAATCAATAGATGTCAAAAATCATCGCTTTCGAACAAGACGCCCGCGAAGCCATGCGGCGTGGCGTGCACAAGCTCGCCAAGACCGTTCGCAGCACTCTTGGCCCCGGCGGTCACAACGTTATTATCCAGAAGAGCTATGGCAGCCCCGTCGTCACCCGCGACGGTGTGACCGTGGCCAAGGAGATCGAACTGGAAGACCCCTACGAAAACATGGGGGCGCGCATGGTCCGCGAAGTCGCTTCGAAGACCAATGACGTTGCCGGCGACGGGACCACCACCGCAACCGTGCTGGCCGAAGCCATCTTCAACGAGGGTTTGCGGGCCGTGGTCGCCGGGACGAATCCGATTGGCATGAAACGTGGCATCGAGCAAGCGGTCAATGACATCGTCGCAAAATTGAAATCGATGTCCAAGACCGTCGACGGTCGCCGCGACATGGAACACGTCGCACGCATCTCCGGCAATCAAGACAACAAAGTCGGTCAAGTCGTTGCCGATGCGATGGAAAAAGTCGGCAAAGACGGCGTGGTGACGATTGACGAGGGCAAGTCTCTGGAGACCGAAGTCAAATGGGTCGAGGGCATGCAGTTCGACCGAGGCTACCTCTCGCCCTACTTTGTCACATCGCCAGAAACGATGGAGTGTGTGCTGGATGAACCGTACGTGTTGATCCACGAAAAGAAGATCAGCAACCTGCGTGACTTTGTGCCGTTGCTCGAAAAGGTCGCCAAAGCCGGAAAGCCACTGCTCATCATCGCCGAAGACGTCGACGGAGAAGCACTCGCAACATTGGTCGTCAACCGACTTCGCGGCACCTTTGTCGCCGCCGCTGTCAAGGCTCCCGGTTACGGGGATCGCCGCAGAGCGATGATGGAAGACATGGCAATCTTGACCGGCGGCAAAGCGTTCTTGGAAAGTCTTGGTGTCCAACTCGAGAATATTGAACTGGCCGATCTCGGTCGTGCCAAAAAGGTAATCATTGATAAGGACAACACGACGATTATCGAAGGTGCCGGGCCGACCGATGACATACAAGCCCGGATCAAGCAGATCGAAACCGAGTCTGACAAGTCGACTAGTGAGTACGATCGCGAGAAACTGCTAGAGCGTAAGGCTAAGCTGGTTGGGGGCGTTGCCAAGATTAGCGTTGGCGGTGCGACCGAAGCCGAAGTCAAGGAAAAAAAGATGCGTTACGAAGACGCCCTCTCGGCCACGCGTGCTGCGGTCCAGGAAGGCATCCTGCCCGGCGGCGGCGTGGCGTTGGTGCGCGCAAGCAGTCAGTGCGATGCCGCCAGTCTGAACGAGGACGAACGGACCGGATACAACATCGTCCTGCGAGCGTGCCGGGCACCGCTATCATGGATCGCGGAAAACGCTGGCCAAGACGGTTCATTGGTCTGCGAAAAGGTCACGGCCGAGCAAGGCAATTTCGGTTATGACGCGGCGACCGGCAACTATGGCGACCTGATCGAAGCCGGTGTGATCGACCCGACCAAAGTGGTCCGCACCGCGCTGGAAAACGCTGCCAGCGTGTCGACGCTACTGCTAACCAGCGATGCCCTGATCGCCGAGAAGCCTAAAGACGAATCGTCGAAAAAGCCCCCCAGCCACGGCGGCGATTACGACCTGTATTGAGAACCCCGAACGATGCCCCGCAATCACCTAAACAAGATTGCGGGGCGTTTCCCATCAGCAATTCCCAATCAAAAGGGGAACCCAATCAAAAGGGGAAAGGGGTTTTTGATGGGAAAGCCAAAAGGGGAAAGGGGTGTTTGATGCGATAAGCGGATGCTGACTAGGCTTCCGCCAGCCGTTCATGGTGCCTTTGCCGAGCGCGACCGTGGATCCGGTGACATGGTCGGAGTAAACCGACATGGCATATTCAAGTTGCTGTCGTAGCGTTGCGAATCAAACAGTCGTTGCCATACCATCGAATGCATCGCTTTCGATTCGAGTGCGTGCCGACACACTGGCCAGACTGGCGGCTTGCGATTCGATCCAATCTTGCAGATCATCATGGACAATTATCTTCACGTCACTGACGTCCCTCAGCGTGTACTGAAATGTATCTCCCATCAGGAACCGTTGCCTTGGCTCGATGTCACAGGCGCTGTAAGGGATGAGAAGGGGCGGGTGAAAGGTAGAGAAGGGAAGCATCAGCTCTAATAGGATCCCTTCTCGTCCCACGCTGACGGTCACAATTCCTTTGTACGAGTTGCGCCCGACATCGCCGCCCACCAGCATCACTGTCTGCATCGTCCGCTTGGCAAAGCAGTGTGTTTCCTCGGCAGCGCGATACGCTTTGGCAAGACGGGCCCACCGCCGCGAGTTGCATTTCCAAATCACAAACAACAAGCCGACAGGCAGACTGTGAGCGATCAGATGGAGGAGCACGTTGCCGATCATATTTCTTCTTCCGCGGCGTTGTTCTGTTCATACCGTCGCAGCTGGTCGGATACCCGGCGCAGGTTTCGCTCGACAGATTGAGCCGACTGACCTGGGAAGACCGGCAAGTCCTCCAATGCAATTCCCATTCTCGCTAGCGCAAATCGCCACAGATTGGCTTCGCCAGAGTTATTCATGATTGGCGACGGGCGACGTAAAAACAGTTCACGTATCCGCGGTGCGGCGGCTGATGACTGCGAGCCCAAGCGAATGTATGCTTCGCGTATGCCTTCGATCAACGCGCGTCGATCACGCCAGTGCGGCATCGACACTGCGGTATCGAGCATCGCATCGAGCTTTGGCATCGCGAGCTTCGGACCAAGGTCAGCAAGAGTCACGATCATGGGAGCCGCTTGTTGGTACATCTCAGGCGAGTCGAAAATCTCAAAATACTTTTCATCTGGTTTGGCGAACGTGCCCGGCGGTAATTTCGCCAGTCGTTCGGCCAACCAATGACGCAGACTTGCCGAAGTGTGATCCATGGAAATTCGATCGACATAGGCATCCCGCATCGCCACGGGTGTCTTGGCTTTGGAAAAAACGTTTTTGATTTGTGTATCAATATCTCGGACGCGAGCATCGGACACGATTTTTACGATCAGTGCATGGTCGCGTGGTTTAGTGTCGAAGAAAAACGATCCGAGGTAGCGACGTGCCAAGTCGAGCTGGGCGGTCGTCGCCACGGGGTCATTAAGTGTTTGCTCGGTTCGGTCCCGTAGGACTACTAGCGCGCCAGCGTCACACGGCGGAACGGTGAAGTCGATCGCTTGCAGCAACGCAGACTCCGGCTTCAGAGACCGATCGCCAGACTCCAGAAGTTGACGCCCGATATGAAAGGACGCCGAGATGGGGCCACCGGACATGTTGGCTCGGAATCCAAAGTGAAACATGCGTCCAGCCACGGCCTGCTTGCAATAGCTTTTGCGAAAATGGACCATGCCCTTCGAGTCAACAATCGTGATCCGACGGAGCGTGGATGTCTGGTGGTTCGATGGATTTTCAATGCGGAGGGTCCAATCGGCCCTATCCGATTCGATCACGCCAACCTCTCGTAACCGCTCTTGTCCAGCCAGTCGGAGCGCCCAATTCGCCTCCACGGCTTTGGATGCCGTGAAAAATTTCTTGCCACGATTCGCTTGAACCAATGGCGGATATTCGCGAACGATCCGCCCCGGCTCACTTGGGAAAATGCCCGCGGCGGGATCGGTCTTGGCAGAGACCAATGCGTAGGCGGCCGAGGGTTTGCGATCTGCCGGCTTGCCGCGTCCAGCGGTGACCGTGGTCAGGCTTTTCACATGCGGCGAGTCCAGCACCGCGAGAGCCAAGTAGTCGCACTGCGGCTCGCGGCGTTGATCGAGCCTTTCGATACGAATATGCCCATCAAGTTCAATGCGCTGATTGGGTAACACATCGGGCAAGTCGTCCGCGCGGAATGCAGCAATTGCCTTTAAGCGGAACGGTTGCATGACGCCCCAGCCTAGCAGCAGCGCGACACCGAATGCTGTCGCGGTCGCCGTCATGGACGAAGATATGGGTAGCAATCGCCGAACGATTGCCGTCACGGCCAAGTAAACAAACACCGTAGGTGCGGATGTGAGAACCAAACCCGGCACGATCAAGAGGAAATACCCAAACACCACCAGCTGTGGAGCCGTGATCGCTAACCCAGCGAGAACACCGGTAATGATAAGTGCATACTTCATCCGTAGATTCGTCACAGAGATAAGGGCTGGCGCAATTCAACCAATCATTGGCAACCGATCGAATCGCAATCGTCGAGCGCTCGGAACCGTAACGAGCGGGTGCCGCTCAGAAATCTAGCTTGCTGTCAGCCGACATGACCAAGTTTCCTGCCTCACGATTTCCCCGAGCGACTGCTTTGGCGACGTTGAACCCGCCGCCCTCTGGAATTGCCCACGAAAAGTTGACTGTGGACCGATCTTGAGGGGAAGGTAAATGGCATTGGGCGAACGGACGGCGGCAAGAGCAGTACCGCGTGCGGACACATGCCGGCTCAAGGAGGATCACCACCAACGCAACCGATAATCAGGTTTTCTTCATGGTATTGCTGTGAGGTACGCGAAGTGCCTGGCGATCGTCAATGAGTGCAGCTTTACTTCGCCATGACGACGACTGGCAGTGTGAATCTGAAGGTCTGTGGACGAAGGCATCGAGTCTCTGTGCAAGCCTGGAATCGAATGCTCCCCTTGATTTCAACCCCATCGGCTGGCTCCTTTCCAACGCGAATCACGCGCTCGAATGTCGCGTCATTGCCAAGTTCAATGCCTGACGATTCAGGCAAGACCCAGTCACCGACGAATTCCATGCCTTCTGGAAGATCGACATCGATCTTCGTTGGGATGTTGGTGCCGTTGTCTTCGGTGGCCGAGTAGAAATGCCAACCGTCTTTGACTCGGGCGCGAATCACGAGAGTCAGTTTCCTGCCGCTGTACTGGTACGCGACGCCATCGACCACATGTGGCGCCGCCAAACCATGTTCAAACAAGATCGGTGAAACTTCTGTCAGCCCCGGTTCGCTCGGTTGATTCTTCAGAGCGTTCTTGACGGCGTTAGATCCGGAATGGGCTTCTCGGACAAAGAACCGGTAGCCCCGTTCTTCGCTGAACACGAGCTGGTCCTTGTTGGACTCGTACCACTGACGCCATTGCCCAGACTTTCGGCGTATCCTCTGGCGGGTATATCGCTGCAACAATCCGAATGCCAGCTTCGCCTGATCTCCATCAAGCATGTCGATCCATTTGGCAATCGATGCGGGATCACTGATCGGCGTGCCCAACTGCTCGGCTTCCTCGTCGATCTGAAACAAGCCGCTTCCGGTCGGAACGTGGACGTAGGCCAATCTGCCGTCGAAGTGTTTGCGAATGGCTTCCTTGTCGCCTCTGGTTTTCTCGATCAAAGCCTTGGGAAACCAACGATTGAGGTTCTTAGCGTCAACATAAGGGCTGTCCAACACGCTTTTGATGGTGGCTCGGTCATGAAGGCCCGCGTAGTCTCGTTGAACTTCGCCGTCGAAGTCGTGTATCCACGCCAAGGCATTGACGAAAGCGCGGCGTCCTTCATCAGTCATCTCCGAGGGTGCAGCCACAAATCCCCACAGAAACCGATTCGCTTCACGAACAAGTGGCACGCCGCTTATCCCTTTCATATTCACGCCACCGGCAACGATTTCCGAGTCCTTTGCCGACGCGAAGTGTTTGCGGCTGGAAACCAGACCGGGATCCTTCTGAGGTTCCTCGACCTTCCAAGCCTGAATCTTCATTTTGGTATGTGGGCAACGTTTTTCGACCAAGGTCGGCGTGACCGGAAGCGGCCCTTGAAAGATCGGATGCGATGTATCGACTGAGTAGGCTTCGTTGTCCAAGCACTGGCATAGCCAGTCGATCTTCGATCCATAGCGTTCGCCAGTCATTGCCGCAGACGATCCCGTCATCAACATTGCTTTGGTGCAGCCATTGGGAAGAGACCGAACGACGTCGTCCAACAAGAGCACGTCGGCGTGATTGACCTCATCCATCGTAAGGTCACCAGAACTCGTCGCCTCAACCGAAACAAAATGTTTTGACAGGAAGGATCTGAAGTCATCGGCGCGAGGGCCGGCCTTGCCGACATACAAGACCTCTAAGGGGATTTTCCCGCTGGCTTTTGCGGAGTGACTGGCCTGCGACCATTGCTCGTCGAGCCACTTGATCGCTGCACGAGTCGTCGCGGGCGGCGAGACGGAGTGACCTCCGTCAAATGCGAAATGTTTAACCGAACAATTCCTCCGCTTCAAAGTCTTCGTGTCGATCGGAACCCACCCACTCGCACCCAGGTCGCGAACACCCGTTACCATCGCAACCGACATGCTCTCGCGATAAGGCTGATCCTGATAGCTCGGCCCGCCGAGCCATCCGCCGAATGCAAGAACGCCAGCGTATGGCTCGCTACGACGAGCCGTGATGCCGTACGCCCGCATCGCGCCCCCGGAAAAGCCACCTAGATAGATACGCTGAGAATCGTGCGGAACATGTTTCAGCACGTCAGAGAGAATTTCGTCTTCGATTTCGATCTCAAGATCATTGTCTTTCATGCCATTGCGTAACTGGTCGCATCCGACGAGCAGCCAGCCAACCGCTTCGGTAGCCGGTTGCAGTTTCTCCAGCATTGCTTTGCCATTGCCGCTGGGGCTGAACACAATCAAAATCGGAGGCGGCGGCGCATCCACGTCGAAACTCTTGGGAACATTCACATGATAAGTCGCCCGATTCGCCCCGTCGGCGGTGCGCATGATCGTACGCCCCGGAATCAGCTTGAACTCTCTGGCCGTTTCCTGGGAGTCTGATTTCTCACTGTGGATTGTCGTTCTCAGGGGCTCTTGCGCCTGAGTCTGGCTCGGCAGTGCTGTCAACAACGCGATCGTTGCCAAGCTATAAAGCAGTCTCGTTGTCCGTCTCATGACTTCCCTCTTGCTGAATTGACTCGGTGGCATCTCACCAACTCTCACTTTCGCGGATCGATGTCAATGAACGCAGAATTTGGGAACGATCCATTGCAGCAACGTCTTCAGCGGCAATCCGGCCATCTCCAGCAGCGTTGGGTAAAAATCCATGCTCGTAACCGGCACATCGGTTATCTTTCCGCCTGCGCCATCGACACCGTGCCCCGGCCAATGGATCAACAACGGCGTGCGCAGGCCGCCTTCATAGATAAAGGTCTTTCCGGCGCGTAGCGGCTGATTCGACGTCGGGTGCTCGCGATGATAGGACGTTCGTCCACCGTTATCGCCCGTAAACACAATGATTGTATTTTCATAATGGCCCGCCGCTTTGAGTGCGTCGACCAAGCGTCCGATGTTCTCATCCAGCGTCATTAATTCCCCTGCATACTCCGGATCATCCTGCCTGAATTTTTGCGGGTGATGGGTATGATCCGGAGTAACCGTTTCTTTCTCCGATGACGGTAACGCGGCACGCTTTTTAGCGAACCGCTCGCGTAACTCCGGTTTGGATCCGATCGGATGGTGCATCGCAAAATGACACAAGTGCAGATAGAACGGCTGATCGCGCTCCGCCGTCACGAAATCAATCGCCGCATCGGTCAGCAGATCGGTAAAGTTGTCGCCCTTCTTTGCATTCGGGAAGTATTCCGGGTGCTTTCGGAAGGGATAGAACATTTCACACCCGTTTTCTTCAATCACGGCTTTCTGGGAAGCATATCCATGCTTCACCGGGCCACCCGTCGCCCGAAATTTGCCCATGTGCCATTTGCCGTAAAACGCCGTCTCGTATCCCGCCTCCTGGAAAGCCTCGCCCAACGTAATTTCACCCGCGTTGATACCTCTTGGTAACGGAGTCGGACAATAGACGGCCGGTGTTTCTCCCTGCGCGCCATAGAACGTGTCGCGTCCTGGCAACCACTGCGTGATGCCATGCCGTGCCGGATTCTTTCCAGTCAGAATGCTCGCACGCGTCGGCGAACACATCGGGCTCGGCGTGTAGCAGTTATCAAAACGCATCCACTCCTTCGACAGCGCATCGATCCGCGGCGTTTCGTAAAACGTGCTGCCGTTGTAACCAACATCCTTCCAGCCGAAGTCGTCGATCAGGATGAACAGGACGTTTGGTTTCTGGTCTGCCGCAGCGGATGAGCACAATGACATTAGTGTCAAACAAATCAGCATTCGCAGTATGTTATTCATGTTGCTCATTTGACTCTGCGAATTCCGAAGGCGATCGCATTATGAGAGGGTGAAGTAGCCTGCGTCCTTCAAGAGTTGCGATAGAAACACTTCACTCAAAGGCGTCCCCATTTCATGGTGATCGGGCAGGATGAATTGCTCACCAAAGTTGTGAGGGTAACGCCCCGTCATGGTCGCGGCGCGGCTGGGACCGCAAACGGGATGGGCGACGTAGGCGGACGTGCAAACGGTTCCGCCGTTTGCCAGTCCGTCGAGTGCCGGAGTCGTGATGTCGTTCGCACCAATAAAACCCACGTCCGCATATCCCAAATCATCACACATGATGATCAGCACATTGGGTCGCGAGGATGCGCCCGCGTGATTTGCAATGGCGCAGACGATCAACAACAATATGGCAATAGTGATAGGCCTTAGCTGATTCATTCGAAGTTTCATTTTGGATTGTTCTGGCCCTTCGACGGTGCGCGGTAGAGCTGGTTCGACCCAACATGACGGCGCAACGTCCGTTTTTGTTGTCGATGCTGTTACCGATGATTTCATAGATCGCTGTTTTGTCTCCGATCGCCCAGTTTCCATGCGAAATGTTACTCCGTTCTTTGGCAGCCCGGGGCAGCCCTCAGTTTGACAGCGACGCGGTAAGGGCCCACGGCTAGCGCCGTGGCTTATGGTTTACCACTGAAGTGGTGATGCTGGGGGCAACGGAACATCGTTCGTTTTTCGCCATGCGACCAACTCCTGTAGCAATACCTTCGTTTGCTCCCCGTTCGTCTCAGCAAGGTTGTGCTGCTCGCGTGGGTCATTCTTTAAGTCGTACAGTTCCAGTTTTCCATCGGCGAGAAACTGAATCAACTTGTAATTGTCCTTGCGAATGACAGAGCATGTGCCGTGTTTGTAGCGGCTTGCCAGATGCCAGAATAAAGACCGAGTCTTTAATGGTTCTGGCTCACTTTGAAACAGTCCGGTGATGGAGTGCCCGTCGAGCACGCCGTCATAGTCAATTTTCGCGAGCTCCATGAACGTTGGAAAAAAATCGAGACAGGTGACCGCGGTGGACGTTCGCCGGGCTTTGACTTTGCCAGGCCAATTCAAACAAGTGGGAACACGGATTCCGCCTTCGTAGATGTTTCCTTTCTTCCCACGCAGCCGATCATTGCGTCCAACATTTTGGCCGTTATCCGATGTGAAAATGATAAGGGTGTCGTCGCGTAACCCATTGTCATCCAGGAACTGAACAATCCGGCCAACATTGTCGTCGAGTGATTCGATCATGGTCGCGTACTGGGCCTCACGCTCCTTTTCTGGGCCTTCCCCCATCCCCTGGCCGGTCGTTGGATCGCCTGGCTTCTTTAGGTACTTATTGACGAGCGTCTCGCTGCGCCCACGAATCGGACGATGCACCGTGTAGTAATGCAAGTTGATGAAGAACGGACCTTCGGAGTGTTGATCCATGAACTCGATCGCTTCGTCGGTCAGCCGATCGGTCAACCACTTGTCATCAGGTTTAGGTTCGATGAACGGGTTGCTGAACGGGGCGAAGTAACCACCGGTTTTGCTTTGGTAGCCATCAACCTCCAACGCCGGATCACCGCGATACGTTCCGCCAACGTTCCTCAGATATCCGCGGCCTTCGGGATAATATTTCCGGCAGTGTTCTTTGTGATACGGAACCCAACTGAAGTCCCATGGATCTGGCTGCCCAAGTTTTTTCTGCAACGGAAATTCCATGGCCAACTCCTCTTTAGGATACGGTCCGACCAGATGCCACTTCCCAATGTGGATCGACTTGTACCCTGCATCAGCGAGCGGTTGGCTGTACATGGTGTGTTCTTCACCGACGGTCCAACGCGAGAAAATATTCTCCTGGTCATCGCCTTTTTCGAGGACGGGGACCGTGTAGACTCCCGTACGAAAAGATTGCTTGCCGGTCGCCAGCGCGGTGCGTGATGGCGAGCACGTCGGATACATATAGGCATTGTCGATCACCAACCCGCCGCTTGCCAGCGCGTCAATATTGGGCGTTTCGTAGAACGTCGATCCGTTGAATCCGACATCCGCATGTCCGAGATCATCGACGAGAATGAAAACGATATTCGGCTTCGACTGGCCCATCGCCGCAGCGGCGAAGAATAGAACGAAACAAAGCCCGCCGGCCATCACGCAAAGCGTACGGAATAATCTGATCGTAAATCCGGTCATCGTGAGTTGGTTTCCTGTGTCAAAGACGCGTTAATGTTTCGGAAGATGCTTTCGAAGTTCGTTCTTGATCGCCTCGTATTCCGGATTCTCGGCGAGGTTTGTCCATTCTTGTGGGTCTTTGTCATGATCGTACAGTTCCTCGGCGCCATTCTTCTTGACGATGTAACGCCAGCGTTCTGTTCGCAGACTGTGACCGCTCTTCGATGACGTAATGGCTGGGTACTTCCATGCAATCTCGGGATCCTTGAGGATCGGCACGATGCTGTGACCGCTCAGCCCTTCCTTTTCCGGCAGCCCTGCGAGTTCGATCAAGGTCGGATAAAGGTCAATCAAGCTGACGGGCCGTTTCGTCCGTCCTGGCTTCATGCCCGGCACCTTGATCAGCAACGGCGTTCGGGCGGTTTCTTCCCACAGCGTTGACTTTTTGTAACGCAGCTTTTCCCCGACATGCCATCCGTGATCGCTCCAGAGCACGATGATTGTATGATCGGCGTAGGGGCTCTCTTTTAGCGCGTCGAGAATGACGCCGATGCAATCGTCGGCGTAAGCGATGTTGGCCAGATATGCCCAAGCGACTTCTTCGCGTAGCTGATGCTCTTTCGCGTAGACATATTCTTCCGACGGTCCGCCACCCTTGATGTCGGAGAAGTCGTCTTCGTTGATCGGTGGAAGTTTGGTGTTGTTTAGATCAAAGCGGACGTAGTATTCCGCGGGCACCGTCCAAGGTAAGTGCGGTCGAAAGATCCCGCATGCCAGGAAGAACGGCACGGGAGTTTCTTGATCCGCGGAATCGGTCAACCACTCGGCTGCCCACATTGCGTTCTGATAATCGGTCGTTTGTTCCTTCGGCTGCATGGTCGACTTCCATGCGATGACGGGCTTTTGAACGAACAGCAACTTGTTGTCGATCGCGAGATCTTCAAACGGCGTCATGTCCGTTCGCAAATTCAGAGGAACCGGGATTTTGTCATTCTTCTGATCGCTGAGTATGTCCCATGACTGCGGATCGGCTCCTGGACCGGTGGCGTTGTGAAAGATTTTCCCGCGTGCCAGCGATGTGTAGCCATGATTGCTGAAGCAACGCGGCAACATGACAGCGTCCTTCAACAGTGGGCTCGACCGCATGTCCACATGATTGCTGTACATCTTCGACCGATACGGCGCGATCCCGCTCAGCAACGCCGCCCGCGACGGGTTGCACGCGACGCCTGGACACTGAGCGTTTTCAAAAATCATGCTCTGGGCTGCCAACCGATCTAAGTTGGGTGTCTTCGCTTGAGGGTGTCCGCCGAGAAAGCCGACCCAGTCGTTCAGATCATCGATCGCGATGAACAACACATTCAGGCGTGTGTCCTCGCACCGGACAGACTGCTGTGTCGCCAACCCAGCGACGATTGCTGCCATCGCCACCATCCAGCTGCGATATCTCATGACTTCCTCCCAAGAAAAGAAGGGTTGGTTGACAAGACGGTCGTGTACATTTTCGAAACGGACATCGGTACGAAACAAAATAATTTACGGTCTTTGAACGCTAAGCTTTTTGAACTCTAAATGTTCTAAATGTATTGTACAGCTCGTCGGTGACTCCGGTCGCGTCACCGAACGAATCGGCATGGACACCGCTGCCGCGTAACATGTTGAGCCAAAGGTGACTTAGCGGAGTCCTCTTGTCCATCGCCATGTGATGACCGTGCTGAAAGTCCACGCCGCCGCCCGCCACCAAGGTAGTGCAGCGGTTGAGGCTGTGAACCGTGCGCAGAATGCTGTCCTACCTTGGTGACCGATCGGGCATCGAAAAGCATGGTCTCCAGAGCCGAACGGTGGTCGGCCAGCAGCGCCGAACGCTAGGTCGTCGGGCAACAGTGCCGGCCGCTCGACCAGCGGCATGTTGTCCGAGGAACAAGATTACGATACACCGCGATCCTGTTCGACCTGCGACAGATGGGTTGCCGACACGCCGTTCCTTTCGGCGAGCTTACGCAGCGAGATGCTCTTTGCCATCCGTTTCTCGCGCCGTATGGCGCTAATCGACTTTGCACCACGAGTCTTTGACAACGCGCAGGCCTCCCCACCGAACGTTCACTCGAACTCCACTGAATTCAATGCGTGGCAATCGCCAGGGTGACTCGGGGCTTCGACGCAATTAGAATTGCGGGTGGTCGGACCGGATTGATTTCACTTCTGCGCGGAAAATCCGTTCCATGTTAACGACAAAAAGACGTAATTCGCTCGGGTTCACGTTGATCGAGCTGTTGGTGGTCATCGGGATCATTGGCATTTTGATCGCGATGTTGTTGCCCGCCGTTCAATCGGCACGCGAAGCTGCACGCAGCACCGACTGCAAAAATCGTATTCGGCAGCTTGCGCTCGCGACGCACCTGCACCATGATGCGGTTGGCTACTTCCCGCCAGCCCGATACGAATCGCGCCCCGACGCTGACCCGGCTGACCAATGTGGACTGGAAACGCCGACTTGGTTAGCTCGCGTCATGCCGTACATCGAGCAGGTTTCGCTCGGTGATCAATGGGACTTTTCAAAGCCTTGGCACGAGCATCCCGAAGCGGTTCGTACGGCGGTGCCCGACATTTTCCTTTGCCCGTCGCGGCGAAGTGGCACGCGTCCCGTCGGGACTCGTAATTTGCGTACAACCGTAATGGGCGGCGGCGGTCGTCTGCCGTGCGGGTGTCCGGTTCCGCCACGTCCGGTCGACGTGACCGTTGATGTCGAAGGCGCCTTGTGTGACTACGCGGGTAACCACGGTGACTTGACTCCCGGCGCAACCGGCGTACCAACCGACTTCTATTACGGCGGCAACGGCACTGGCGTCATCATCAGCGTCCGACCAAAGTGCATCGAAGGAAAAGCGACGGCGCCATCGGATCGGATTCGCATGGCATCGGTCAGCGACGGAACTTCCAGTACATTTTTGTTCGGCGAAAAATTCGTTTCGCTTAGGTGAGTTGAAAACTTCGGAATCTAGGAAAACGGTTTTGTATCGGACGTCTGCGGCTAGGGCGATTCTAGGCACGCCCGCCACTTTCTTCGGATAGCACTCCGGGACTTCATGACCTGGAGGTCTGCATCGTACAGAGACAGGAGAGACCTTTGGTTGAGATCGCCCCAGAGACCGCCATCGCCGGAGGCCGATAGTACTTTCCCGGAGACACCCGGAGAGTTCTCTCGCGGGCCAGCGATGACGTAAGTCCTTGCCAGATAAGCGGCAAACCACGAAGAAAGCCGGCGTCAGTCATGAAGACCAACGTCGGCTGATTCGATAACCCGGCGGTCGGAGTAAACCAACATGGCGAATTGAAGCTGCAATTTGGGCTGACGCATGCCCGAATGGGAGGTGATTCAATTGATTTCGCCATCGCGAAACCGCCTGAAATGTGGCGTTTTGGTGCTTTATTGAGATTCGCCTGACAGTTTAATTTGGGTTGCTTTCGGGTCCTGGCGATCTTTCGATGATCGAGAAGCCACCAAAGGCCGTCAGGTTATGTGGTTCTTCGTGAACTAAGACACTCTGTTTCAACCTTGGGCGAGTTTCTCTAATGACTTGAAGGGCAGGTAGAGTCGCATGGGGTAGCCGAGGAGTTCGGCGAAATCGAAGTGCTGATAGAACGCTTTGGAAGGGGCGTCGACGCAGTCGAGAATGACGGCAATGAACGCGAAGGTTTCGGCTGCGTCGTAGCAATCCTTTAACGCAGTGGCGAGTAAACGCTTTCCGATGCCTCGCCCTTGAAACGATTGGTCAACTCCGAGCCACGCTAATACGGCGACGGGCAACTGCCGATTGGGAAGCGACTTGGCAACTTCGACGGGTAGGTCGGAGAAGTCGACTTGAGATGTTGCCAACGTGTAGTAGCCGACGATGTGGTTTTCGGAGTCGAGCAAAACCTTGGTCGAACTCAGGTGCTTTTTCTGACTCTGAAACGCCCTTTTCTTCAGCCACGCATCGACTTCGTCCTGGCCGGACTGGAACCGTGTCCGGTTATGCGACTTTGTGAGCAACTCCACTCGCCAGCCGTCAGGATAGCGAACACCGCTCACGCATCGCCTCGCATGATTGCTCCGAGTCCTTTCTGCGCCTTGGTCAACTTGGGTGGCTTGGCGAGCGCGTTCCAAAAATCCAGTTGTTCCGTGGGCGTCATCGCTATCGTGTGTGACTGGGCCGCTGCCAATTCACGTTCGGCCTGACCCATGACAACACTGCGAACGTAATCACTCACACTCACTCGTCGCAGTTTGGCGGCAGCGCTGAGTAATGCCTTCGATTCTTCATCGAGCCGCACCATCAATGAACTATTTTTTTGCATCGCGTGTCAAACTCTTTTAATCATTCGTTGCATGTTTCACCGATGCTCATTGTACTGCATAACGCTATACACGGCAAGTTTTTGTGGAAAGTCCTCTCAACACAACAAACGAGAACCATTTTAGCTCGGACGCTGGACCGAAGATGACCCGAGCAGCGGCGGTCTATGTTCGTCAATCTCGAACCAGGGGACTTACCTATGGCTCCTGTCAGAACCAAGCCGATTTGTGCCTATCACTTGCTGCGCAGAAGGGATGGACCGTCACGACGGTGTTCTCCGACGAGGGTCAATCCAGCGAAACCTTGGATCGACCAGAGCTTTCGCGGTTGCTTGACGCGATCAAGGCTGGGCAAGTGGAGCGATTGATCGTACATAGCGCTGACCGGTTATCGAGACGATTGATCGACTTCCTGCGTTTGCTGGAATTGTTTGGTTCTAGAAAATCTCGGCTGGAACATCGTACGTGTTTGGTCCACCGACTGGTGGTACGACAAAGACTCGGCAACGACCACGCTCCATGAACATCTCGAGCGTCTGCTTGAGTCCTCGCGAAACGCGTTTCCAGAGCCGCAAGAGGCTTCCGAGCAGCCTGACGCAAAGTCACTGCCGGGTACGCGCGAAGCGACAGAAGAGAACGACGTTCAGTCGGACCGTGAAACAGTGTCGCAAGACGACTTTGAGGATCATGAACAGCCTGCGGTCACCATAGATCACCCTCCTGCTCCGGTTACTAATCCTAGACAAAATGTCCGCCCAGAGTTGGTCGCCGGCTATACATCCAAAGAACCGAGTTTGTACCAGCCGATTCTTTTGGATGACTCTGTCGATCGACAAAATGAGTTTTTTGATGACGCTTACACTGAATCCATTCGCAAGATGGCGTTGGCCGTGGTGCAGGCCGAAGGTCCTGTGCGTGATGACTTAGTTGCAAAACGCATCGCGCGTGCTCATGGTTTCGCTCGCACAGGAGCAAAGATCAAGCAACGCGTCTTGGAAACGATCCCAGAGCTTACGGCCACGAAAGAGGCGGCGGGAACGTTCCTTTGGCCTAGTCGAACCGTTCCGGATTCGGTTCCGTTTCGCCAAGCAGCAAACCAAGACGGTCGACGCAGCCTAGACGAGATCCCGTTGGCGGAATTGATCGGACTGATCCAATCCGAGAGTCATCATCTTGAGAACGAAGATCCGGCACTCGCCTTCGCCCGAGAGATTGGATTGGCACGCCTTGCAAAATCGGCGCGAGAACGAATCGAATCTGCCATCGAAATCGTCAGTGCCAACAGCAGTTGAGTCGGGACTATCCGCCGGCTGGAGTTTCGTTCGACAACTCCGGCCGGCGAAAACCGTGCTGCGAACCGACGATTGTTCGCAAAGAGACATTGGCAAGCGGGATCAGCCCTGCCAATTAAGAACAGGGGGCGAATCGGTCAGCTGGAGTCACGGCGACTCATGACGTGAGTCTTTAGGATCTGGATGATTCGACTGGGTCCAAAACGAACGATCGCCTACTTGCTGCTTGTCATGCAAATGTCCGCAGTGGGCTCGCTGGCCTTCTACAGGATGTGCATGGCTTAGAGACGTTGAAGTAGGGTCTGACGTTCGAGGAGTCTTCTGAAACGAACTGTTATTTGCTAGATTGCATATTCCGAGATTCTAGCTTTCCGATACCTCCGTCGCCGATTTGCAACTGTCCGTTTTTTGCGATCAATGCGAGGCAGAATGGAATCTGACAATCAATCAAAGACAACAAGCGAACCCAATCCTTGCGTTTGGTGACTTTTATTGAGACACAGGAATCATGATATGGGTAGAACGCTACAGCACACAGGCCTTCGAGTACCGCTCTTGGTGGCCTATTCGCTTGAGCTCGCCGAGGAATGGCATCCCACCAAAAACGTCAAGTTTCAACGGGATGAGGTACCGTACAACAGCAGTTATCGAGCGTGGTGGCGTTGCAAAAGAGACGACCGGCATGAATGGCCAGCCATTGTCGCTACGAGAGCAATTGACAAGCAGGGTTGTCCATTCTGTTCGGGTCGAAAGGTGCTTCCGGAGGATTCGATCGCCGAGCTCTATCCGGATGTCGCGGCAGAATTTCACCCCACCAAGAATGGAGACCTGCGTCCGGAAGAGTTCGCGCCACAGTCGAACATACGTCTTTGGTGGCTGTGCTCACGCGACTCTTCTCATGAATGGGAAACGGCTGTCGCCAATCGAACCAACGGAAGCCGATGTCGTGACTGCCGCAGGATCGAGAAGTCGCTAGCCCGAACGGCTCCAGAAATTGCTGCCGAATGGCATCCGACGAAAAACGGCGACCTAACACCGGAGATGGTTTCAAGCAGCAGTGAGGAGAAAGTTTGGTGGCAATGTCGCGTTCACTCTGAGCACGAATGGAAATCCAGTGTTGCCACGCGTAAAAGGCGAGACGGAAAATGCCCAAAATGCCGTCAGGCGTCAAAAAACGCAGACTCGCGAACCGCCGGAAAGTTCTCGGCCCGACGAGGTCTAGACGAGACCGCACCTGACCTCCTGACGTTTTGGCATCCGACCAAGAACGGCAGGCTGCGTCCCAGCGATGTGTCGCATGGTTCGTCAAGGGAAGTATGGTGGCAATGCCCTGAAAACTCCGATCATTCTTGGAAAGAGTCGATCGAACGGGTGAATGGTCGCAAGAAGATTTGTCGGCAGTGCCCAGGTGGTCGGAATCCTGGCACTGTGTCGCTCGAAAAGTCACTTGGGCATTTGCATCCGAAATTGCTCACGGAGTGGCACCCAACGCTGAACGTCGGTCTGGACCCGATGAGCTTGGCGCCTGGGAGTCGCAGAAAAGCATTCTGGCAATGCGAGTCGAATCCGGAACACGTTTGGGACGCTCACGTTTTCCGTCGAACCAAAGGCTCAAAGTGTCCGTTTTGCAGTGGTCTACGAGCTGACTCGAAGACTTGCTTGGCGGCTGTCGACGCAGAGATTGCAGCAACGTGGCATCCGACGAAAAACGGTGACGTGACTCCCGCAAATGTGACTCGTCAAAGTGCGACGAAGCGATGGTGGTTGTGCGACGTGAATCCAGAGCACGTTTGGTCGCAGTCGGTGCAGAATCGTGTCAATCGTCGGCAGTGCCCGCAATGTAACAAGCTCGCAAGGCAAGGGAAGCTAGAAAGTGCGCTTGCGCGTTCGATTTCGGAAAACGTGTCATCCTATGCAACTTTCTCAGATTCAATCGACAGCCTGTCGCGACTGGCGTTGCTTGAATCGCCTGACGCAGCGCTGCAGCAAGTTCTTTACCGCCAAGTTTACGCCGGTGTTGTTGCGTCGATGGAAACGTATCTGTCGGACACATTCATTAACACTGTGGTCGGAAACAAGACTTTGCGGAATCGGTTTGCTCGATCAACAACTGACTTCGCAGATCGCAAGTACAAGCTTGACGAAGTTATCGACTGGGAACGAAACAGTCAAACGATTATCAAGAAGCACCTCGTCGATCAGGTATTTCACAATCTAGAGAAGGTCGGGCCGTTGTTCATAAAGGTCTTGAAAGTCAAGTTTCCAACAGGGGAAGCTTTCGCCGATCTGCTGAGAATCGTCAATGCTCGCCACAACATCGTCCACCGTAATGGACGCACGAAGAAAGGCCAAGTTGTCGCTCTTAGCGTACCGGATATTGATTCAGCAATCTCCCAGGTACGGCAATTCGTCGAAGATATCGACTGCCAAGTCGCTAGAACACCGTGGAAGCGACGACGGTCAGTGAAGCCTCGTTGAGCAAGGCGATCAACTAGAGAATCGTTATCGGCCTTGAATTTGACAAACTGATTGTATTGCGGACGCCATCGCACGCTAAGCATATACATCACAGTAAAACCGGGAATGGTCTCAGGGTTGTGTAGGAGAGAACTCGTTAGGGTTAACCAGATTCTCGCGGCGAGAGACTCAACGGCCTTGCGAAAGCCGGTCTGCGTGAACGTCTCGGATCCGAGGATTGGTTCGGATCTTATCGGCGGTGAGTTCGTGGTCGTATTCGACTCGAACGAATCGGAATTGACGCTTCCGAAGAACAACAAACGATGCCCTTGGATCGCTGTCTCGAGGTTGGCCCACCGAACCAACGCTACAAATGCATGGACCTTCTGGCGTGAACCAGTCGTCTCCCACCTCGATGAACGTCCGGTAGTTCCACTGTTTCGTCGTGAAGTGTCGGGTCGTTTTGAAATGCACACCCGCTAAATGGTTATGACCGCAGAACGCAAGCGATGACGATTGTTCAACTATGCGATCAAGCTTCTGCGGTGTAAATACATCTTCGGGAAAAATCCAATCGCTGAAATCGCGTGGCATGGCGTGAAAGAACGCGACGTCACTGGTGAGTTTTGCAAGGCAACCTGACTTAATGATCTGCTGTGCGGAATGATCGCCCGCGATCTCATCGCGAACCCAACGCAATTGTTCGAGAAGGAACGGTGACCAGCACGGATCGTCCGTCGATACCGCAGCGGCATCCCAGTCACCGGTGACGATTGTTTCACAGTCTTTCAGCAAGTGGATGCATTCGACTGGGTTTGGACCGTAACCAACGATGTCCCCTAAGCACACAATCCGACTAATTCCCAACAAATCAATTTTGCTAATCACCGCTTTCAGTGCTTCAAGGTTGCCATGAATGTCGCTGATGATCGCTTGCATTTAATATGTCGGATTGGTTCGGGATATGACTCTGTCCAAGATAGCATGACCAATCACTAGGCCTCCATAATCGTTGGCGACAGCACTCGAATAATATCGGCTATGCCCATTGATCGGTCGGCGGGTGACTTGCGAAGCGTGGCAACGAGGATACAGCGAAATGCCGGGGGAATAGCGTCGAAGGTTGAAGCTCCAGGGTCCCGATGAGAGAGCGTTTGCGAGAGGCTATCCTCGAAACCTTGGCCCGCGTTGGGCGGTCGCCCGAACAGTATCCAGTGGACCAACCCGCCGATGGCGTAGATGTCGGTTTTGAAGCTGATGGAACCGAAAGCCGGGTCAATTTGCTCGGGTGCCGCGAATCCAAGCGTTCCACCGAGGACTGGCAAAGCCGATTTAGTGGACGCCTGTGAGAATCCAAAGTCGGTGATTGTGATTCGATCTTGAGCATCGACGAGAACGTTGCTCGGCGTCAGGTCGCCGTGGATCAGGCCTACTTGATGCACCGCTTGGATCGCCTCGCATATTTGCACGAGCCATCTGATCCACTGTTGCTCTTTTGCGGCAGTGGCATTTTGAAGTGAGTGTCCGTCAATCCACTTGCTAATGACGTACAGACCGCCGTGTGGGGACTCGCCATATCCGAGGTAGCGAATGACACCGGGATGACTAATCTGCGACGCGATATTTATCTCGCGCAGGAACGACTGGCGTGCGTCTTCGATTTGCCAGAACGCTTTGCGAAGGAACTTCACCGCAGCTACGGTTCGGCCATCCGATTGCATTCTGGCACGGTAAACCTTTCCGAAACCACCGCTGCCAATCATCTTGCCTAGGACAAACTCGTTGTAGTTTATTCTCGGTAATGACGTAGTGGACGAGGCGACGAGTCCCTTAGAGACTCCTTGCGTTTGGGGACTCGTTGCCTCGTCCACTACCGAAAGATGCTTGCGGACTCGGGACAGGCGACGACGCACGGTTCGTTCGTCGATCCCTAGAGACTCGGCTAGCTCTCGCTGCGTCTGACCCAAGAGCAAACCCTCGACGATCGTAAACAGATCGTCGGTCAGTTCTGTCTTCAATGTAGCGAGAAAAGCATCCGCGTCTTCTTCGGCATGGGAACCGTCAGCGATGGCGATCTCACTATCGAGCGGGAGTCTTTTCTGACCGCTGCCGCGTTTGATGGCCGACTGTCGCTCAATTGATCGAGCCATTTTGCGACGGGCGAATGTCGCGAGTAGTCGCCACAGTGACACACTGTCACTGACGTGAATGCGACTGTGCCGGGCCGCGTCGAAGAAGCTACCCATCGCTGATTGAACGACTTCGCTCGGATCAATCGAGGCTTGATACCGACGGTTCAGCCGGCTGGCGACCAAGGCCACCAAGCGGATGGCGTAGCGGTCAAACAGGACCTCGGCAGCCTGCTCGTCGCCCGATTTCCACTCGCGCAGCAACCAACCATCCGAACGATCCGTGATCGGCTCGGGAAATTCAGATTTTTTTTGGTGGCTGGTGCCCGGTTCCAAACTCGCTTTCTCACTTCCTGGGTGACACGGGGCTTTGCCGCCGTGACGAACAGTTATTTCAGCGGTGGTGACACCGTTTTACTTTAGGAGACACGAAAATGGCGATGGTGGTTACACAGCCCTGCATAGGGTGTAAGGACAAAGCATGCTTACCGGTTTGTCCGGTCGAGTGCTTTCACGAAGACGAATCCATGGTTTACATCGCCCCCGACGAATGCATTGACTGCGGAGCCTGCGTGCCTGAATGCCCAACCGAAGCAATCTTCTACGAAGACGACGTGCCGGACCAATGGAAAGGCTTCATCGAACTGAACGCGAACAAGTCGGCAGAATGTCCGTCCGCGCACGAGTGATTCTTGCTAACCAAGCAATCGTCGTATGGCTGAGGCGACACCGAGGGTGACTTCGGTCATGCGGGGGTAATTGAGTGTGTCCGGAGTATCAGTGGCTTGGTGGTAGTTGGGATTGCGCAAGTAGCTGGTGTCGGTCAGCATCAAGGCGGGATAGCCTTGATCCCAAAACGAACTGTTGTCGCTCAGCCGAATCTCGTTGATTTTTTTCGGGTAGGCAGATCGAGAACAATGGCGGCCGCCGTGTGCCTCGTTTGAATCCCCGGCGGAATTGCCAGTTCAACTTCCATGACGGCATGTTGCCGACGGCGGCGAGGAAGTTGCCGCGTTTGGGAAAGAACCTGTGAAGGAAATGCGGGATTGCTGGAGGGATTTCTTGGGAGCCTTTGTGTAAGCTGTAATAGCCGACCATCTCCAGGCAAAGCATGCCGACGATATTGTCACCGCGTTGCCATGATTGGCGGGCATGATGTTGGCTGCCCATGGCATCGACGTTGAAGTACGGCGGCTCTTCGCAGGCGAACGCGACATAGCGTACGGTCCGCTTGCCGCTGTGCTCTCGTAGCAAGCGGCTGACTTCCAACATCACCGCCACGGCGGATGCGTTGTCGTCGGCACCGGGCGTCGAGAAGACCGTGTCGTAGTGAGCACCCAGTACAACAATCTCGCTGGCACGTTTTGACCCGGGTTGTTCGACGATCAAGTTCGTGGCTTCATCGCCGAGAGCGTCATAACACTCGCGGTCGTTCGCGTAACCCATCTCGGCCCATTGACCTTCGATGTAACCGATCGTGGCTTGAATTGTTCTCGGCTTTTGCAACGTGCGCGGACCGATCAATCCCGCAAGTCGATCGACATGCAGACGAAGGTTGGCTTCGATTTGATCGGTGTCGACATTCATTTGTATGGCGGGGCAAGTCGGCGGAAGCCGTGAAAGAGGACGATGAATAGAAACAGGATGTTGCGGAACAAAACGGCGATTGGATTGACGGTGGGTGGTTTGGCCGGACGTTTTTCATGAATTGTGACGGCTAGTGTTTCGCCGAGCGATCGCATCCAGGCGACGCTACGCGGGTATTCCCAGATGCCGCTGATCCACTCTTGCGGGATTCTGTCTTCGCCAACTCCGGCACCAACGATCCCGCCCACAATTGCCGCGGTTGTGTCGGCGTCGCCTCCGCACTGAATGATCTTTGTGACCGATTGCCGGTAGTCTCTTGGGTGAGACAACCAAGAGTGAATGGCGACGGGGATCGTGTGATAGGTGTAGCCACTGACGCCTCGGGATAACCCAAGCGAATCGGCAAACGCCTTGGTTGACTCTCCGTCCGCCACACTGTTAACGGATCGTCGCAGCAAATCAGTAAGTTCTGATCCCTCATCACCCACGGTATCGACAACATCAGAAAGCCACAGGTTCGCATCCACCGGATCGTGGTCACGAGAGTATCGAGCGGCGAGTGCCACCGCGATCGCGCCGTATTCTGCTTTGCGATCGGTGTGCGTCAAACGCGATGAAGAACGCACGAACTGAAGGATCTGCGGCAGATCATCGAACGCCGCGCCAAAGATCGCAGCTCGCATCGCCGGACCATTGCCCGCAGAGAAGACGCCGGAGCTGTTGGGCTTGGCACCCAACCAGAGTTTGATGCCCGCTCGAGCAGTCGCTTTGCCGACGCCGGCCGGCAAGGCCAATATCCACCATCGCAGTCGCCTGGCAAAACGGCGTGCGAAAAGGTCGACATCGCTGTTCGCTTCGATCAGTGACTGCGCAACCATGCAGGTGTGTTCGGTATCGTCGGAGATCATGCCACGTCGGAAAAAGAACCGATAACGATCCGGCGGCCCGAGCAATCGCGGTGCTCGCTTGGACGAAACGCCTTCGTACGGCAACCCAAGAGCATCACCGACGGCGGTTCCCAGAATGCATCCGATAATCGCGTCGTCGTTCATCCGATTTGCTCCAGAATCAATCGCTGTGCCTTGTTCAATTCGACACCGGGACGAACCGCTTGAATCATCGCAATGGCGTCCCCAGTCGTTTGTGCTTTACCAGACGCAATCAACACGGCCGCGGTAACCAGGCCCGTTCTACCATGACCCTGGGCGCAATGAATCAGCACAGGCTTCGGCATTTTGATGATTTCGTCCGCTAGTACACGAATCTCTGTGGAAGTCGACGCGGTTCCATCGAGCATCGGGTAGCACACGTACGACTGAAGATCCCAACCATCCTTCGGTTCGATGAACTCACAGGTCAGATCAACGACCGAGGCAATGTTCTCCGGCATCTCATGGCTCAGCAACCGACGCGACAAGACGATTTCGTCATTCAGGACGCTGATCTTCGGTTCTCGTGATAGCAACCGAACCAAATGCCAAACTGCCGACACGTACGGAACGTAGGGCAGCACCAACAGCGTCCCAAGCCACGAACGACGCCCGTCAAAACGCTTGCCGAAGACGCCGGGTGCAGAGGACAAATACGCAGCAGCCACCACGCCAAACGAGAACGCCGGGTAGAAGAGCAGCCACTCCCAAGGCCCGCTGCGGACGGCGGCAACCGACATTGCCAATGCCAACAACAGAAAGAGAAACCCGTACTTCATGCGGTTTCTTCTACGCCTGAACCCGAGCTACTGCGATGGCATCGGACAGCTCGGATAGGTGCTCTTTTGAGCGGATGACGATTGTCAATGAAAGCCCATCGAACCTAGGTTCATTGGCAAGCGGTGCCACTGCGGTTCCGAAATCAGCAATCGACATTGGTCCGTATCCGGTGGCCAGTGTCGGCGTAGAGATAGTTTTTGCGCCTGCCTCAATGGCTAGGTCCAAAGCGGCAACGACGGTTTCTCGGACTAGATCAACGGAGGAATCGTAGAACGGGTCGATCGCGACAGCATGCAGAATGCAATCGAATGGCAGGTTTCCTGCGTTGCTTTGGACGACTGTTCCAGCCGGCACGGCGGAGACGCCTTGGCTCTTCAGGTAACTGTGCAGTTCCTCTTGAATCGTCGACCCAACCGCCGAAAGGATTGCTCCATTCACGCCACCCGAAAGATTCAACCAAGGGTTCGCGGTAGAGATCAACGCATCAGCGTCAACCTCCAGTACATCGCCGACTTCAACCTTGATCTGCATTGGAACGGAACCTGCTAGTCTAGTCTTTCTTAAATTGAACGATGACGATTCGCCCCCCGAAGCTAACGGTCGCGAGTTCACCGCTCATCATATCAAGAACGGCGGTCGGCGACCCGCCACCGGTACCAGCACCAATCAGTGGCAACGCGATCGAATTGAATTTCTTCTCCTCCGCCAATGCCATCGCGCTGCGACACGATTCTCGGACCGAGCTTTCACTTGATCGCCACCACATGCTGATGCCGGCCACATGGATGATGGCTTTGAATGGCAGATTGCCCGCACTGGTTATCACCGCACCGCCAAGCGGAATTGCCCCGTGCTTAGCAAGCTCGCGAAACGGAGCGTATCCGCCACGCCGCTTGATCGCTCCTGAAACGCCCTGTGGAAGCAGTAGCCACCAAGGAATGATGTTCCTGTTCCAAGTGTTGACGATTACGTCGACGTCTTGATTGAGAAGGTCCCCTTTCACTATTTCGATTTTCCCCAAGAGTGATTTACCTCGAAAAAGTGATGGCGTCGCCCGATTCCATATTGAATATTACGAGAACGAGAGGAGGTTTGGTAAATCCAGGAAAATGGTTCTGTACCAGGCGTCTCCCGCTAGGTCGGTTCTAGGAACGTTGACCACTTTTATCCGATAGCACTCCGGGACTTCATAACCTGGAGGTCAAATAGTACAGAGACACGAGAGACCTTTGCCCAAGATCGCCCCAGAGACCGTTTCGCCGGCGGTCGGATAGTACTTTTCCAGAGACACCCCGAGAGATCTCTGCCAATCGAGCGATGACGTAAGTTCTTGCCAGCACTGCGGTAAAGCACGAAAAAAGCCGGCGTCAGTCATGTAGACCAACGTCGGCTTGTTCGTTAACCCGGCGGTCGGATTAAACCAACATGCCGAATTGAAGTTGCAATTCGGGCCGACATGTTATGACCTCATGATTACCCGAAAAGCACATCTAGGGTGCCACCTGCGACCCTTAAGGCATTTTCTGTCACTCCAGACTTTTCGCCCGTTCGGTTCGCTACTGCGGAACGAACTCGAAACATAAACCGGGCACTTGATCGGCAATTCTGACAGCCAGTGCTCCTTCGTTTTGATTTGACTCGGATGAACGGGCGTGGTACATAACACCTCCTGGTTTTACTTTCGGGCGGTTTTTTGTGAACAAGCCTAATCCCAAGCAGCTATCGGCTCCTGACCGAGCCGCGATCATCATCCGCCAGCATGGTGGCATGATTCGGATGGCTGATGCGATCCGTCTGGGCATCTCTAGAAACGCGCTCTATTCACTGAGAGACACGGGACGACTCGAGCAGCTCGCCCGTGGTCTTTACCGACTCGCAGACATGCCACCGCTGGGGTCGCCCGACCTTGTCACGGTCGCACAGAAGGTTCCGCACGGAGTCATTTACCTTCTATCAGCGCTAGCCTTTCACGAGCTGACCACGCAAATTCCACATGAAGTATGGATCGCCGTACCAAGGAATAGCGAACCGCCGCGGCTCACTTATCCTCCGATTCGAGTCGCAAGGCTGCGAGATGTTGCCTATCGCATTGGAATCGAAAAGCACCGCGTTGATGACATCGATGTTCGAATCTATTGCCGTGAAAAAACGATTGTAGATTGCTTCTGTCGGCGCAATGAAGTCGGTATCGATGTAGTGGTTGAATCAGTGAAAGCGTATCGATCGCAGCAGAATCGAAATGTTGATCTGATCATGGAATACGCGAAACAACTACGTGCTGCTTCAGCGATCCGCCCCTATCTGGAGGCACTTGTATGACACGCGATATGGCTGCGTCGGTTCGCGGTCGCTTGATGAATCAGTCCAAGCAAAGCGGACGTCCTTTTCAAGAATTGCTCACGTATTTTGCGATGGAGCGTTTCCTATTTCGGCTTTCACAATCCCCGCACGCAGATCGATTTGTGCTAAAGGGCGCGTTGATGTTTGCTGTGTGGGGAGCACCGCAGTCAAGGGCGACTCGTGATATCGACCTGCTTGCACATGCTGAAAACTCGGTTGATTCAATGACCGAGATGATGCGATCGGTTTGTGAGCAATCAGTAGCAGAGGATGGAATTGTCTTTCTCCCCGAGACGGTCAAGGGCATCGTCATCAAAGAAGATGCAGACTACGAGGGCGTTCGTGTTACATTCGTCGCAACGATTCAGAACGCGCGCATACCAATGCAGATTGACATCGCGTTTGGTGATGTGATTCATCCGAGTGCGACTGCAATCGTTTACCCAGGCATGCTGGACTTTGAAACAGCCGAGCTATCTGGCTATCCGCGGGAGAGCGTGATTGCCGAGAAGTTTGAAGCAATGACCCAACTTGGCCAACTCAATAGTCGCATGAAAGACTTTTATGACATCCTGATTCTATCGAGGCAGTTTGATTTCGACGGAAACACTCTATCCACAGCGATCAAAAAGACTTTTGCGAATCGCGAGACCAAGATTCAAACCGAGCCGATCGGGTTGACTCCTGTCTTCTTTGAAGACAGGAACAAACAAGCCCAATGGTCGGGTTTCTTGCGAAAGTCAAAACTGCCGACGCCGGTCACGTCGCTCGCTGATGTCGTGGAAGAACTTAGAGTTTTTTTACTTCCAATCGCAGACGGGATTGCGCGAAACAAAGACGCTGCTGGCGAGTGGCGGGCGCCTGGACCTTGGTCCAGCGAATAGGGTGCAATCAATGAAGGCGTCGTCGAATCAATCAGCCACTGGTAGTCAGCAGCAACCTGCAACTGCGGTCTACGCTCGGCAGTCTCGAATACGCGAAGGAGACATGAGTTCGTGTGATGCCCAAGTCGATATGTGTCTGGACGCCGCGAGAACGCGGAATTGGGATGTGACTGGGATCTTCAAAGATGAGGGAGTTTCGAGCGAAACGCTTGAGCGACCTGAGCTCCAAAAGTTGATTGCAGCCATCAATGACAGAGAGATCGACCGTCTCATTGTTTACGGAATCGACCGTCTAACGCGCCGTCTGACTCATTTGCAAATCCTACTGGAGCTGTTCGAGGCCAACGCTGTTGAACTCGTCGTCGTCAATGATCCCAGTTACAGCGATACTCCAGTCAGTCGACTGATGACCAACATCGTCGCAGCGGCTAGCGAGTTTCAACAGGATTTGACTCGCGAACGGACTGCTGACATGCGAGCAGCATTGAAACGTCAAGGCAAGCGAGTCGCAGGCCGGGTTCCATTTGGCTATCTGTCTGATCCCGAAACGAAGAAGCTTGTCGTTCATCCCAGCCAAGCAATGGTTGTTCGCGAGTTCTTTGCGCGAGCCGCAAGAGGCGTGCGTCCAAGCGTACTCGCTAAGTTTGCCAACGAACAAAACTGGCTCGATCAAAATGGTGAGACAGGCACCTGGACGCCTCGCCGTATTGTGAAGCTGCTAAAAAACGCGACCTACACCGGCCAGATTCGCTCGCGGGATGGGTGGCTTCCGGGTGAACATGAACCCATCGCGAATTCTGATCTCTTTGACGCAGTTCAAGCTCACTTGTCGTCACGAAACACGCGTAAAGCGAAAACGAAAGAGCGCAAGCCTGCGAAGAATCCTTACCGAGTGAATTTACTGGGGCGGCTCTTCTGCGGCCAATGCAATCGCCCGATGACGACCAGTGTGTCACACAAAGGAACGATCCGTTATCTCTCGTACCGTTGCCGCTCCAGCGCTGGCGGGAAGCCACCATGTCCCAAAGTTGGTATCGGTCAGCACAGACTCGAGCGATTTGTTTGTGATGCGCTGGCTGACCCAGACGACGCTGAGTTCGGTCTTTCCGCGAGTTTCCAACGTCAATGGCGAGAGCTACCGGAATCAAAACAGCAGCGGCATCTGCCTGATGTGATCGCGAAAGTTGTTTTCGACTACGCCTCCGGAGAGGTCGCCATCATGGCCCAGGAGAACGTTGAAGAGTTTTTTGATGCCCCCCTCGAGAACGTTGACCAAAAAATGCCCGATAGCACTCGGGAGGGTCATAACCTGGAGGTCAAATAGTACAGAGACACGCGAGACCTTTGCGTCGAGTCGGCCCGAAACGGGGTTTGCGTAGCACTACGTAGTACTCGCGAGTCGTTGTCTCGGCGAGAGATCCAAAAATAAATTTTGAAGTGCTCCCCTAGCGAAAAACGACGCAAATCGCGGCGTCAAAACGAAAAAAGCCGATCAACTGGTTAACCAATTGATCGGCCTGTTCGTTAACCCCAGGGTCGTTTAAGACCTCAAGGTTATGAAGAGAAGTTGCGGGAGCCGGATTCGAACCGACGACCTCGAGGTTATGAGGCTAGCCCGGAAAACTTCAAAAACACCGTGTTTGACGAAGATTCCGCGATCCTATATCCCTGTTTGCGCTTGTGCAACCGTTATCACTCTTTATCGACCGTTAGAAGTACTTCCTTTTCCGAGCACCCCCAAACAGGGATGACGAACGGGTGACGGAATATCGAAAGCGTGTAAGCGATGAGAGATACACGCGCACGGCATCTGCAGAACGTGAGTGGACGTGCCGCTGCCCTTGGAAGCAGTCTCCGCTGTACGGCCGTCGCACCAAACGATGAGTGAACTATTCACGGCTGGGTTGCCTCACCGCGACGAAGTACTGCCAATTGAAGGCTGGTTCGACCCGGCTTGATTGAAAAGCCCTTATCCGGAACGGTCCATCCAAGTTGTCCCTTAAAGATTGACGGGGCGACACGCCGGAGATCCTCTCGCAGGATCACTCGTTCTCGATGCGGTTGCGCCCCAGATACCGAACATCACTTGGACGCTTACATCGGAACGAAGTCCGGCGTTGGCCGTTTGTCGATGATGCAAAAAGCATCCATTACGTCCTCAATCTTGCTGTCGTACCAGACTTCGTGATCATCTTCGTTTCCACACAGAACAACTTGGTCTCGCTCCTCCATCGCGCGGTGAAGTTCTCGCCAAAAAAACGGCCCGTTGTTCGTTGAGAGCACAGCCATTAGTTGCACTGGTTCGACCAATCCAGTCGGGTCACCAGAGAATCGCGTTCGCAGATGTCCAATCGCCTTTCTTCGCCTGACGTGAACGATGGAAAGTGAATTCCAAACTGCAGGCACAGTGGATAGGTCGCCGTCGCGTCGATCATTGCCCGACGTGTGCAACGATCAAACGAGTAAACGGCAATCTCGTGCTTCCTGTCTCCCGCGAAACAGCACGCCGACGCATCGACCAAGAATTCATCCTGCTGGTCAATGCCGTAGGTCGGCCACTACGTTCTGATTGTCTCCCAGTTCGGATCCATTATTTTGCCTCGCCTCGTTCTTCGCCAATCGAATGTCAAACGCTATCCTGTCTTAGGATAAGGCTACCGACAACGAGCCCAACTAAGTTGAACTTAGGAACAAAAGAACAATGATTCCGAAACGCATTGACGCAATTTCTGGTGACGATTTGCGAACAATCGTTTCCGAAGGAGTGAAGGAGGGACGGACCCTTGAATTTAAAGAATCATTGCCAGGACGCGGGGACTCTGATCGCAAAGAGTTTCTCGCTGATATCACCTCATTCGCCAACACATCCGGTGGCGATATGGTGTACGGGATGAGGGGTGAACGTGATGCAGATGGAAAGACCACTGGCGCAGCGTCAGAATTTACGGGGCTAAAGGAGATCTCGACAGACGCCGAAACGCTGCGGCTAAAGGAGATGGTGCTTCACGGCGTCGCACCCAGAATCGTCGGTCTAGACGTTGTCGAGATCGAGGGCGGTGATGAAGGCCCAGCGATACTCGTCCGCATCCCAGATAGCTTTCAGAAACCACACATGGTGACTTTCAAAGGAAGTTCACGATTTTACGGACGGACGAGCGCTGGAAAGCACCAACTCGATGTCGGCGAGATCCGAACGGCTTTCGTCCAGTCGGCAAAACTACCGGAGATGCTTCGAGCTTTCGTTCTTGACCGGCTGACGAAACTGCTTGACGACGCTGCCTCGATTTCATTGATCGACGGCCCGATCGCTGTAGTTCATTTCGTCCCAATTTCAGCGATGCTCGGTTCGCACAAAATTGATCCTCGAGACATCGAGCACCCCCAATCGCTGAACTTCGCTCCGTTTGGAAGGGACGGACTGGAGCGAATTAACTTAGACGGTTACGCGAAGTACACAGCGACCAGCGAAGCTGATCGGGCACGAATCTATGGACAATTGTTCCGAAACGGTGCCGTTGAATTTGTTTCATCATCCGTACACGTTAAGAACAGCGGCGAGTCGAGTGATTTTTCCGCTACGCACCTATGCAACGACCTGCTAACCACGCTCATAAAGTTGCGGAATCTCTACCGTCATCTCGACGTCGATCCGCCCTATGTCATCTTCGTATCGCTCTTGAATGTCGCACCTTGTCAAATTTACCTACCGGAACGGTTCCGACATTTCATCGACACGGTCACAATCAAAACGAACCAAATCACATTCTCCGAACAGCTGATTGACGAGCCGATCCCCGATGACCGTTCGCTTCTCGCCAACATACTTCGCCCACTATTTGATGAAATGTGGCAGGCGTTCGGCATAAAGCAATGCATGGACTTTACACAAGAAGGCGAGTGGCCCTCTTAAGTTTTCGGTGATCCGGTCTCGGGCGTTCAACATCAAAACGCTGGTGGAGTGATTCCCTTGGCTTTGAGGGCCGCGAGGTACTTGTCTGGTTTGGCGGCTAGCTTTTTGGCGCAGCCGGGGCAGCAGATGTAGACGGCTTTTCCGTTGACATTGACCTTGCCTGGGACGCCCATGCCACCAAGTGGTTCGTCCATGACGGGACAGGTTTTCTGTGCGGCGATTGCGGCAGCATCGGCAAGCGTCGATTTGAAAACGCCCTCGCGGACTTGTTCGCCTTTGGCGGTGTAGTACTTGGTGAGGTACTGGTCGGGTGAGGCTTCGACTTTCTTGGTACAGCCGGCACAGCAGACGAAGAGTGACTTGTCACCGATCGTGACCTTGGGTGGCTTTCCCATGCTGCCGAGCGGTTGGCCGCTGACGGGGCATGTGGCTTGGAGGCTGATGAGGAGTTCATCAGAGAGCTTACCGCTGGCGAGTTTGCCCATCGCGTGGAATACCAGAGGCTGGTTTCCGATGTTGGTGATCTCGACGTTCATGTGCAACGGTCGATCAACGACTTTGGAAAGGTCGACGCCGACTCCAATCGCGAGATTCTTGAGCGTTTTGAGTTGGTAGGTGTATTCCTTCTCGCTGTCACCAACTCGCAGTTTCAGCGTGCCGCTCGCGTCGGGCGGGGCGATCGGTTGGTCGTTCTTGCCAAGGATCATGAACATGATGCCTTTGTCGGCGATCACCGTTTCGACTCGGCGGTCGCCAACGGTTTGCACAGTGCCACCGTGAGGGCCAGTTGCCGCAGTGGCGTGGCTGTGGCCAGCGTGGTTGTGTGCCGCGTGGTCGTGTCCGGAGTGGACGTCCTGCGCGGTCGCGAGTTGGGGCGACGCGAACAGTGTGGCCGCGACAATTGCAGTGAGAATGCGAAGTTTCATTGATATAGTTCTTTGAAAATAGTGATGGTACAGGGTGATGAACGTGGGGCTACTGATTCAACTTGGCGAGGTACTTGTCTGGGTCGGCGAGCAGTTTGTCTTTGCAGCCGTCGCAGCAAATCCACACTGACTTGCCGTTCACATCGACCTTTTCAGGAGCTCCCATCGTTCCGAGCATCTCACCGCTGACGGGGCACATGTGTTGGGCCATGGCGGACTTGTAGTCTTCCGGCGAAAGCTCTTTCAAACCGGGCATCATCTTGGCCATCGGCGAATCGGCGTCGACGGCGGCATGATCCCCGTGATCGTGATCGGCGTGGTCGCCATGGTCATGGTCTGCGTGATCCTCGGCCGTGTCGCTGGCGGGAGTCGCGGGGGGCGTCACAGGGTCGGATTCGGGCGAGTTACACCCGTAAATGCCGAGAATGAGCATCCCGCCGAGCAGGAAAGGGATGAATTTCGTAAGTCGCATGGGGATTTGCCTTCGCGGATCAGGAGGGCGGAGTTTTCGATCGACGTGCATTTGGATGCTTGGGCGGTCGCTTTCTTCACGCGGCGCGTAAGAATTCTTCTATTTCCCCCAATTGCGTGAAGAAACGGCAACTTGGGGCATCAAAAAACACATAACAGCAGAAACGTCTCGCAGAGAACGAGTGGCTTATGTCAACCAACGATTGCAAAACCGTGCAGCCATACCTGTCGGCTTATCACGACGGCGAGCTTTCGGCTGGACAAGCGGCAACTGTGGCACAACACGTTGAGGCGTGCGAATCGTGTGCATCGGAGCTTCGTGCGTTCGAGTCACTCGGGTCGGCTTTTGCGCAGGCTCCTATTCCCGCCAAACGGGACGATCTTTGGCAGCGGATTGAGCGTGAGCTTCCGACAGCCAATGAGCCGGTGACACTATCGCGACGGTTCAGCGTTTGGGTTCGCGAGTCGCCGTATGGTGCGGGACTGGTGTCGATGGCGGCGTCCGTGTTGGTGCTGCTGGGTGCGGGACTCTGGTACGGCGGCGACAACGAACACGACATGGCTGGCAACGGTGGAGCGATGACGATGCACGGCAACGACAGGCATACCCATGACGACGAAATGTCGGGTGAGCACATGGCCGAATTCGCTGGCGTAATGGATGACTATTTGCAGAAGCTGCCAAGCGATCCGGATGGAGCGGAACAGATGCTGCTGACGAAGTACGACGGTGAGAAAGTCGACACAGAGGGAGCAGTGAAGTTGGTCGGTTATCGACCGATCGTCTCCGGCGGATTGCCAGAGGGCTATTCGTTGGCGTCGACAAGCGTGTTGAAGATGCCTTGCTGCACCTGCGTGAAAGCGGTTTGCAAACGGAATGACGGTTCGACGTTGGTTCTGTTTGAACACGACGACGAAGAGACGGCTTGGTTTGGCGATCGTCGCCAGAGCATGGCGATGTGCGGCGACAAGGATTGCTGCCTCGTTGATCTCGATTCCAGCATCGCGGCGACTTGGAAGCAAGGCACGCGGAGCGTTACAGCCGTTGGCGTTCGTGACCAAGACGAAGTGGCGAAGCTCGTGACCTGGTTGAACAAATCCTAGAGCGAACTTATGAACGAATTCTTCAGACAACACCGCGGAAAGCTCTGGATTGCACAAGCGGTAGCGTTTTTGCTGCTAGGTGTTTTCTTCGCATCTTGGTTTAACGGAGGCTCGGGCGGGTCGAAAGTCTCCGAGACTTCCGCAACAGCGAACTTGGAGGCAATGCAAAGCAAGCCTTCAATTTGGACTTGTTCGATGCACCCGCAAATACGTCGCGACGGTCCGGGCAGTTGTCCAATCTGTGGCATGGACTTGGTGCCAGTTAAGGAATCGGCCGGGGGCGTTCGCAGGGTTTCGATTAGCCCTGAAATCAAGAGCCTGATGAACGTACAGGTCAGCCCCGTGCGGCGACAGTACGTGACTGCCGACGTTCGCATGGTTGGCAAGGTCGAATACGACGAAACTCGTCTTGCCCACATCACCGCTTGGGTGCCCGGTCGATTGGAACGCATGTTCGTCGATTTCACTGGCGTCGAAGTCAACAAGGGCGATCACATGGTCCAGATCTACAGCGAGGCACTCTACACCGCGCAGGAAGAACTGTTGGCGGTGACCAAACGCGATCGGCCGCAGAGTTCCTCTCGTTTTATCGAACCGCTCGATCTTGCCGAGTCCGCTCGCGAGAAGTTGCGTTTACTCGGTTTGACGACGGAGCAGATTCAAACGATCGAAGAGCGCGGTAAGTCATCAGAAACAGTCACGATCTATTCGCCCGTCGGCGGTGTGGTGGTTGCGAAGAATAAACAAGAAGGCGACCGCGTCCAAACCGGCGACCGCATCTACACGGTCGCCGATTTGAATCACCTGTGGGTTCAAATGGACGCGTATGAATCGGACCTGGCTTGGTTGCGATACGGGCAAGACGTCGAGTTCACGACTGAAGCCTATCCTGGCGAAGTTTTCCGCGGCCGAATCGCGTTCATTGACCCAGTGCTAAACGAAGACACGCGGACGGTGAAAGTTCGTGTCAATGTGTCGAATGGTGATGGCCGATTGAAGCCGGAGATGTTTGTGCGAGGACGCGTCAAGTCGAACGTCGCTTCGGGCGGCCGAGTTCTCGACGCATCGTTGGCAGGGAAGTGGATCAGTCCGATGCACCCTGAAATCATCAAAGACGAACCGGGCGACTGTGACATTTGCGGCATGCCATTGGTGCGGGCGGAATCGTTGGGCTACGTCACGGCGGAGCCAACGAGTGCCGCGAAACCGTTGGTCGTACCGGCGTCAGCCGTGTTGCTGACCGGGACGCGAGCGATTGTGTACGTGCAGATTCCCGACGCCGACAAGCCGACTTACGAAGGTCGCGAGATTGTGATCGGTCCGCGCGCCGGCGACTTCTACCTAGTAAAGTCGGGGCTCGAAGAAGGCGATTTGGTCGTGACCAACGGCAACTTCAAACTCGACAGCGCACTGCAAATCTCGGCAAAGCCGTCCATGATGACGCCGCAGGGTGGAGGTGGGGGCGGTCACAATCACGGTGGCATGGAGATGCAGAAGTCCGACGACGGTATGACGTTGGACACTCCGCCGATGAAGTTGGTGCCGGCGGTCCGTGATGCGATGCAGGGTATTGTTGAGCAATACAAAACGATTCAAGAAAGGGTTGAAGCTGCGAACCTCGCAGAGATTCGCGAAGCCTATGACCAACTCAGTAAAGCTGTCGAGGCAGTGCCGGTGGACATGATCGGTCCTCAAATGCGACCGCAGTGGTTGGAGGTCTCAATGCTATTGCGGAACGATGTCACCGAAGGTCGCGAGGTAAATTCCATGCGTGAAGCCGATCGGGTGTTCGCGGTGACTCGCCAGCACGTCGATCAAATGAAGGCTCAGTTTCCATTGCCGATGTCACACGACGAAATGCAGATGCCATCCATGACGAACATGGCCGCTCCGGCAGAAGTCGTCGAGCAACTCAGTGGTTTTGTCGCACCCTATTTGAAACTAAGTCAAGCACTCGCGGCAGACGATTTGGATGGCGCGAAGCGAGCGATCGAGCCGTTGCATCAGCGATTGGCTTCAATGCTGCCAATCGTCTCCGAAGGAAAATCGGTCGAGGTATGGACCAAAGAGAAACGCGACTTGTCCGAGATCATTGCAAGATTGCAGAAGGCAAACGACCTCGCCACCTTGCGTAGCGGGTTCGCGTTGCTGTCCGAACAGATGTTGAGCCTCGAGCGGATGTTCGGCCTACCGACTGACGAAACGCTTTATGAGCTTCATTGCCCGATGGCCTTTGACGGTCGCGGTGCCTCTTGGATTCAATCCGATGATGCCGTTCGCAATCCGTACTACGGCGCTTCGATGCTGAAGTGTGCCGATCGAGTTGAGAGTTTAGGGTCGAGAGTTGAGAGTAGAGAGGGCAATTGATGTTCGGATTCGAGAAGCTTGACGTTTGGCAGAAATCGGTCGATTTGGCCGATGACGTGTATCGGCTGACTCGCGACTTTCCGGACTACGAAAAGTTCGGACTGGCGAATCAGATGCGTAGAGCTGCAGTATCAATCTCATCCAATATCGCAGAGGGAAGTGCTCGTGACTCCAAGAAAGACTTTGCTCGCTTCCTTCAGATTGCTTACGGTTCCACGATGGAGGTCGTGTCGCAGTTGCACATTGCTCAACGGCAGGATTTTGTCTCGAAAGAAGAGGCTCGAGAGCTGTATCAAAACTGCGAAGAGATCGCACGGATGATAAGCGGGCTCAAACGCAGTTTGGGTGTCTGAATATGCCCGACTCTCAACCCTCAACTATCGACTCTCAACTGGACGAAGCGAAGCGTAGTCCGCTCGGCCGGCTTATCTGGTTCTGCTTGACCAACAAGCTAGTTGTGTTGTTGTTGGTCATTGCGACGCTTGGTTGGGGCGTTATGGTCGCTCCGTTCGACTGGGACACCGGAGCGTTGCCTCGCGATCCGGTACCCGTCGATGCGATTCCTGACATTGGCGAGAACCAGCAGATCGTGTTCACGCAGTGGATGGGGCGCAGCCCGCAGGACGTGGAGGACCAAATCGGTTATCCGCTGACGGTCGCGCTGCTGGGCATTCCCGAAGTTAAGACGATCCGCAGCTATTCGATGTTCGGCTTTTCGTCGATCTACATCATCTTTGGCGAAGACGCTGACTTCTATTGGTCCCGAACGCGGGTGCTGGAAAAACTGAATAGTTTGCCGGCCGGCACGCTGCCTGATGGTGTGCAGCCGACACTGGGGCCGGACGCGACGGCACTTGGGCAAATCTATCTCTACACGCTCGAAGGCCGCGATCCTGATGGAAACCCGACGGGCGGTTGGGATTTACGAGAACTACGTACGATCCAGGATTACTACGTCCGTTATTCGCTGACGTCGGCCGAAGGCATCAGTGAAGTGGCGTCGATTGGTGGCTTCGTTCAGGAGTACCAAATCGACGTTGATCCCGATGCGATGCGGGCCGCTGGCGTGACGCTGGCCAGCGTGTTTGAGTCCATTCGGATGACGAATGTTGACGTGGGTGCTCGGACGATTGAACTGAATAAGGCCGAATACGTCATCCGTGGTCTGGGCTTCATCGAAAACATTGACGACATCGAAAAGACAGTCGTGAAGGTGACGGACAACGTGCCGATCACGGTCGCCGATGTGGCCGACGTGTCACTTGGGCCAGCGCTGCGGCGTGGTGCGCTGGACAAGGCCGGTGCCGAAGCCGTCGGCGGCGTCGCGGTCGTGCGTTACGGGTACAACCCACTAGCGGCGATCAAAAACATCAAGCAACGCATCAAAGAAGTCTCGCCGGGTCTACCCACGAAGGTGCTTGTCGATTACACGAAGACGTCGGCCGATGAAGTTGAAGAATGGGTCGAGAGTTTAGGGTTGAGTGTTGAGAGTGATAAGGACATTGTTAGTGAACTCTCTCAACCCTCGACTCTCAACACTCAACTCGTCCAACATCTTCGTGGCATGCCTCAAGAACAGTGGCCGACATGGATCACGACCAGTCAAGTCGCGGTCGTTCCCTTTTACGATCGCACCGGTTTGATCTACGAGACATTGGGTACGTTGAACACGGCGCTCTTTGAGGAAATTCTCGTCACGATTATCGTGATCCTGGTGATGGTCATCCATTTGCGCAGCTCGTTCCTCATTAGCGCGTTGCTGCCGCTGGCGGTGCTGATGTGCTTCATCGCCATGAAGACCTTCGGTGTGGATGCCAATATCGTCGCCCTGTCAGGCATCGCGATTGCAATCGGGACCATGGTCGACATGGGGATCATTCTCACCGAGAACATTCTCAAATATCTCGACGAAGCGGAACCGGAAGACGACAAGTTGACGGTGATTTTCAAGGCGGCTCACGAAGTCGCCGGTGCAGTGCTGACCGCCGTGACAACGACCGTGGTCAGTTTTCTGCCCGTGTTCACGATGATCGGTGCGGAAGGAAAGTTGTTTCGGCCGCTCGCATTTACCAAGACGTTTGCACTCGCAGCTTCTGTCATCGTGGCGTTGACCATCATTCCGCCTGCGGCCCACATTTTGATGGGTGGCCGAATCGAATCTAAGAGCCTGCGCAGGGGAGCGTGGTTTGCATTGCTGATCCTGGGCATTGCCGCGTCGATGCTACTGACATGGTGGGTCGGTGCTATCTTGATCGCGCTGTCGGCGTACAAACTGTATGAAGATAGGATTCCCGAGCGTTATCACCGTTTTGGGCCGTACGCGGCCAGTGCACTTGCGGCGTTGATCGTCGGCGTGTTGCTGACTCAGGAGTGGTTGCCGCTGGGGCCACAGAAAGGTTTGCTGTTGAACCTGCTGTTCGTCGGCGGATTGATTGGTGGCATCCTCGGGTTCTTCACCGTCTTTCAACGATTCCTGTATGAACCGATCCTGCGTTGGTGCTTGAACCACAAGCTAGCGTTTCTTTGCTTGCCAACGGCGATCCTGCTTTTCGGCGGATCGGCTTGGTTGGGCTTCGACAAGGTATTCGGTTTCGTCCCCAATTCACTCTCGATGATTGGTGTGTCTGAAACGACAGTTCGTCAGTCCGGTCCTTGGAAAGCAGCAACCAACGTGTTACCGGGACTCGGCAAAGAGTTCATGCCGCCGCTTGATGAAGGCTCGTTTCTCTACATGCCGACGACGATGCCGCATGCGTCGATCGGAGAGGCGATGGATATTTTGCAGCTGCAGAATCAACTGTTGGTGTCGATTCCCGAAGTCGAATCAGTGGTCGGTAAGATCGGTCGCGCCGACACGCCACTCGATCCCGCTCCCGTGTCGATGATCGAGACCTACATCACCTACAAGTCCGAATACAAATCGGACGAAGACGGTCATAGGCTAAACTTCCGCTACGACGAGGAAGCCGACGAGTTCGTCCGCGATGACTCCGGTGAGTTGATTCTCGATCCCGCTGGCCGACCGTTCCGCCAATGGCGTGACGAGATTCGCACGCCGGATGATATCTGGCAAGCAATCACCGCGGCAGCTGAAATCCCAGGCACGACATCGGCACCCAAGCTGCAACCGATCGCAGCTCGGATCGTGATGCTGCAAAGCGGCATGCGAGCACCGATGGGAATGAAGGTCAAAGGCCCGGACCTGGAAACGATCGAGCGAGTTGCTCTCGAATTGGAATCGCTACTGAAACAAGTTCCGACCGTGCAATCCTCCGCCGTCATCGCTGACCGAATCGTCGGCAAGCCGTACTTGGAGATCGACATCGACCGTGATGCGATCAAGCGATACGGGTTGCACATCCGAAGCGTACAGGACGTGATCGAAGTCGCGATCGGTGGCCGGCAAATCACAACGACGGTTGAAGGTCGCGAGCGGTTCCCTGTCCGCGTGCGCTACGCCCGTGAGTTGCGTGACGACCTCGAATCGCTCGAACGGATTCTCGTTCCCACGCCAGCGGGCGCACAAATCCCGCTCGGCCAACTAGCCGACATTCGCTACACCCGCGGCCCGCAGGTCATCAAGAGCGAAGACACATTCTTGCTCGGTTACGTACTGTTCGACAAGAAACCTGGCGAAGCGGAAGTCGACGTGGTCGAGGATGCTCAAGCCTTCTTGCAATCAAAAATCGACTCGGGCGAGTTCACGCTGCCGGCCGGTGTGACGTACACGTTTGCGGGCAATTACGAGAACCAAATCCGATCGCAGAAGACGCTGGCGATCGTGCTGCCATTGGCACTCGGGATTATCTTCCTAATTCTGTATCTGCAATTCAAATCCGCCATCACGACATCGCTCGTTTTCAGTGGCATTCTGATCGCTTGGGCAGGCGGCTTCATCATGCTGTGGTTGTACGGCACCGATTGGTTTCTCGACTTCAGTTTGTTCGGCACGAATATGCGTGAGCTGTTCCAAGTCAAGACGATCAACCTGAGCGTCGCAGTCTGGGTCGGCTTCCTCGCCCTGTTCGGCATCGCCAGTGACGACGGCGTGGTGATTGCGTCCTACCTCGACGAAAGCTTCCGCAAGGACCGAATCGAAAACGCCAAGCACGCTCGCGAAGCCACCGTAACTGCCGGCATGCGCCGCGTTAGACCGTGTCTGATGACCACGGCAACCACACTTCTAGCACTGATCCCTGTTCTCACCTCCACCGGCCGAGGCAGCGACATCATGGTTCCAATGGCCATCCCTAGCTTCGGCGGCATGACGATCGAGATCATGACCATGCTGGTCGTGCCAGTGCTGTATTGCAGTGCGATGGAGTGGAAATTGCGACTGGGAATCAAAGACGAGCGGTTCGCAAAGGACGCTTAGATAAGCTTCATGCAAATGGTAGCCCTAGTCGAACTTACCTTGCCGCAAACGCTTTCCCAACCTATACTAATGAATCAAAGTCCTCCCAACCTACAGGTTTGTTCATCCTCTTGATGTTCCGTCTTCTGTTCATCTCGTTCATCACACTACGTGTGGTTGCGTGCCCCGTATTTTGTGCGGTGGGTGGGGATGTTGCGTCGACAGCAGGAGTTGAGAAGGTTTGTAGCTGTCACTGTGGACACGAACAATCCACTCCATGCGATGACCGTCAGTTGCCGCCGGGAAATACCCCTTGTGACAACCCTTGCCCCTGCGACACCGGCTGCGTTTGTCTGGTAACGCCGGAGTCAAATTCCCGCACTGTGTCGGCGGACTTCCAGCTATTGTCGGATTGGACTCCGCTGTGTCTGGAAACGCTGGACCTGTCCAAACTGCTTGCCAAACGCTGCGAAGAACGACATCCGCAACGGTTTGATCTGCAAAGCGGGCGAGACGTGCGTCTCGTTTACGCCTCTCTATTGCTGTAGGCCACTGCTGGCCCACGTTGGTTGACCCTCGAAATCGGTTTGTGATCGCGATTGCGCTCGCCGCATGTTGCGACACCGCGTTCGAGTTCATTTCTGGTCGGCCTGTATCCGTTGGTTAAGTGCTTGAATTGCATTTGTGCGGTTCGCGCTTGTCCCGTCCATCCCAGCAGGAGTTCTGCAATGAGTCACTCAGTTGTCAATGCGCCGGAGAAAAATCCGCGTCCCGCCTCCCCCGAAACCTCGGCCAACGGACGGGGCGTGCATGCTCCCCAGATTGAGACGCCCACCAGAAATGTTAGCCCCATCCGGCGATTTGTCTCGCTTGCCCTTGGTAGCATCGGGCCGACGTTGGTTCTGATTGGCTTTGCCGCGGTCTTCTACTATGGGCACCACAACGATTGGCGAATTCCTAAGTTCGCCGCGTTGACTGGGAGTGTCGAGACGGTCGCCGACGATTGGTGTGAAGAACACGCCGTGCCGGAGTCTATCTGCGTCGAGTGCGATCCAACCCTGATGCCGAAAGGCCCCGACTACGGTTGGTGCGCGGTGCATGGCGTTCACAACTGCGTGCTGGATCATCCCGATGTAGCACAGATGAAGGAGACGCCGTCGATATTGCCGAGCGATCTGGAGCGAGCCGCACGAGCCTTGGCCGTGGCTCCGCGAAAAGAGAACAACAGCGCCTGCAAGATTTATCAGGCCCGCATTCAGTTCGCATCCATTGAGTCAGTGAAGCAGGCTGGCGTTGATGTGGAATTGATCGAACGTGCCCCGATTGTCGAAGCGATCACCGGCAGCGGGGAGATTGTTTACGACCCAACGAAGCAAGCGAGCCTGGCGTCGCGAGTACCCGGAAGCGTCTGGTTGGTCACCAAAGGCGTTGGCGATTTGGTCACCAAGGGAGAAGTTCTTGCTGTTGTCGACGCGGCACAAGTCGGTGATTTGAAAACAAGCCTTCTGCGGGCGTTGGCCGAAGAAAACTTGCAACGACAAAACGTCTCGCGGCTCAACCAAGCTCGAAGTGCCATCGCCGGGTCGCGGATTCTCGATTCCGAAGCCGCGCTTTCCAAGGCTCAAGCGGATGTGCTTTCCGCTGAACAGTCACTACGAAATCTCGGATTGCCGATCGACATCGCATCGCTGCGAGGGTTGTCTGAGCGAGAAGTTCTCGACAATCTGCGTTTGCTTGGAATTCCCGATGAAATTCGCGCCCAGCTCAACAGCAAAACAATCACCTCGAACCTTATCCCGATCGTGTCGCCGATCGAAGGCGTTGTTACGCAGCGGCACGTTGCTCCGGGCGAGGTCGTTGACCCGACTCGCATTCTGTTTGAAGTCGCGAACACCAGCCAGATGTGGCTCACACTCAACGTTCCGCTCGAGAACATGGACCAGCTTGCTGTCGGGCAACCGATTCGTTTTCAAGCCGATGGAAGTCGCTACGAAGTGGACGGCAAATTGGATTGGATCAGCACGGCAGCGGACTCGCAAACGCGGATGGTGCAGGTACGTGCCATCCTGCCGAACATTGACGGCAAATTACGAAGCGAAACGTTCGGTACGGGCCAGATTATTTTGAGGGAAGAGTCCGACTCTATCGTGATTCCCACGGGGGCGTCGCACTGGGAAGGTTGCTGCCAAGTTGTTTTCGTGCGTGACAAGCATTACTTCGATAGCCCCGACAGTTTCAAAGTCTTTCATGTCCGTTCGGTACGCCTGGGTGCCACGAACGGCGAATTTACGGAGGTCATCTCTGGCGTCTTGCCTGGCGAAGTGATCGCGACCGACGGTAGCGACGTGCTACGGGCTCAGCTTCTTAAAAACAACTTAGGCGCAGGCTGTGACTGCGTCGCCGAATAGGGAGAGCAAGGATGCTTAATTGGCTGATCGACTTTTCGCTCAAGCACCGCGCGTTGGTGATTCTGGCGGCGTTGTTGTTTGCGGTCGTTGGTGGATTCTCGCTGCGTCAACTCGATATTGACGCGTTCCCCGACACCACTCCGGTGCAAATCCAAATCAATACGGTCGCGCCGTCGCTGGCCTCCGAGGAGATCGAACGGCAGATCACTTTTCCCGTTGAGCAAGCGATCAGTGGGCTGCCAGGGTTGAACCAGTTGCGTTCGATTTCCAAGTTCGGACTGTCACAAGTCGTTGTCATTTTCGACGACGGCATCGACATCTACTTTGCACGGCAACTGATCAACGAACGTCTCTCGACTGTTGAATTACCCGATGGGATTCAGCGACCGCAGATGGGTCCAGTCTCGACGGGTTTGGGTGAGGTCTTTCACTACGTCTTGGTCATGGACGGGGTGGACTTCTCGAAGACCTCCAAACAAGAACGAATCAATCGGATGACCGAGTTGCGGACGATCCACGATTGGGTTGTCAAACCGCAACTGCGATCGGTTCGCGGCGTGGCCGAGGTCAACAGTTGGGGCGGCTACGAAAAACAGTACCAAGTTCGCCTCGACCCCGAACGGTTGTTCAAATACGGATTGACGTTTGAGGAAGTCGCAGACGCACTCGAATCGAACAACGAAAACGTCGGCGGCGGCACGGTTACCGACGGCAGCGAAATGTTGTTGGTTCACGGCGTCGGTCGAACCGTCAACATCGGGGAGATCGAAGACATCGTGATCGCCGCCGTCGACGGTGTGCCGGTGCGGATCAGAGACGTGGCCGACGTACAGATTGGACACGAGATTCGTCGTGGTGCCGTGACGGCCAACGGACGTGGCGAAGCCGTATTGGGTTTAGGCTTCATGCTGATGGGTGAGAATAGCAACGACGTGACTTGGTCGATCAAAGAAAAGATCGCCAGCATTCAGGAAACGTTGCCAGCGGGCGTGAAGATCCAAACGGTCTACGACCGCACGGAACTGATTGACCACGTCATTCACACGGTCCAAAAGAATCTTTTCGAGGGCGGGCTGCTTGTGGTCGCGGTGTTGTTCATCTTTCTGGGCAATCTGCGAGCCGGGCTGATCGTTGCTTTGGCGATTCCGCTTTCGATGCTATTTGCATTTTCGGGAATGTTGAAGTTCGGCATCGCCGCCAGCCTGCTGAGCCTCGGTGCGATCGACTTCGGCTTGGTCGTCGATAGCTCGGTCGTGATGATCGAAAATTGCGTGCGTCACCTAGCGCATGACAAACACGGTAAAAGTCGACTCGAGATCATTCGCGACGCGGCCGTTGAGGTTCGCAAACCGACGATGTTTGGCGAGCTGATCATCATGATCGTCTACCTGCCAATCCTGACGCTTGAGGGAGTCGAAGGAAAACTGTTTCGCCCGATGGCGTTGACGGTGATCATGGCACTCGCCGGTTCGATGGTGTTGTCACTGACGCTGATGCCGGTCTTGGCCAGTCTGTTTCTACCCAAGAACATTCAAGAGAAAGAACCGCTGCTGATTCGAGTTCTCAAACGACTCTACGCCCCGGTGCTGCGATTTACGATGCACCACAAGACGTTTGTCATCGGGTCGGCATTGTTGCTTCTGGTCAGTGTCTTCGGCCTGGTCGCGCCCAACCTTGGCAGTGAATTTGTTCCGCGATTGTCCGAAGGTGCGATTACGATCAACGTGGTCCGATTGGCGGGCACGACGCTGGAGGAATCGATTCGCTACAACACGCAAATGGAGCAAGTGTTGTTGGAAAAATTTCCCGACGAGATCGCACAAGTTTGGAGTCGTATCGGAACGGCCGAAGTCGCTACTGATCCGATGGGAACTGAGTTGACGGACTTGTTCATCACGCTTCATCCGCGAGAACAATGGACACGAGCCGAAACACAGGAAGAACTGACGGTCATGGTTCAGGAGGAATTGCGGGATTTACCAGGCCCGCGGCTCGCGATGTCCCAGCCGATCGAGATGCGAATGAACGAGATGATCTCGGGGGTTCGCAGCGACGTTGCCGCTATCCTGTATGGTGACGACCTCGACTTGATGGTTGAAAAAGCCAGCGAGATCGAGCGGGCGCTCAACTCCATTCCCGGCTCCGAAGACGTCAAGGTCGAGCAGGTCTCCGGCCAACCGTTGCTGCAAATTCGTATCAAACAAGATGAGATTGCTCGATATGGGATTGCCGCCAGCACAGTCATGAATCTGGTGCGTTCACTCGGCACTCATAACGTCGGCGAGGTCTACGAAGGCCAGCTGCGGTTCCCGCTGATCATTCGTCTGCCGGAGAAGGCGCGAACTGATCCCGAGGCGATCAAACAGATTTTGGTCGCGACGCCTTCGGGCCAGCGAATCCCGTTGGAACGACTGGCGACGATCGAGAAAGTGGATGGCCCCAATACGATCAAACGCGATTGGTATCAGCGACGGATCACGATCGAATCGAACGTGCGTGGCCGCGACCTGGGAAGCTTCGTTGCGGAGGCCCAACGTGTCATTGCCGAAAAGGTTCCATTGCCGCCGGGCCGTTATCGCGTTGAGTGGGGCGGGCAGTTTGAAAACTTAGAGCGTGCTCAACTGCGGCTGATGATCGTCGTGCCGATCGCGCTGCTGATGATTCTGTCGTTGCTGTACATGACCTATCGAAACTGGATCGACTCGCTGCGAGTCTTTACCGGTGTCCCGTTTGCGTGGATTGGCGGGATTCTGGCGTTGTGGATTCGCGACATGCCCTTTTCGATTTCCGCAGCAGTCGGCTTCATTGCGTTGTCCGGCGTCGCGGTGCTCGATGACATGCTGCTTGTGTCAACGATTCGACAACTCCGCAGACGCGGCCGGTCGCTCGATGAGGCTGTTGAGGAAGCCGCGATGACGCGACTGCGTCCGATCCTAATGACCACGCTGGTGGCGAGTCTTGGATTTGTACCGATGGCATTCAGCACGGGCATGGGCGCGGAAGTCCAGCGTCCATTGGCGACGGTGGTGATTGGTGGTGTGTGCAGTGCGATGGTGATGAGTTTGCTCGTGCTTCGAGTGCTGTACGTCGTGTTCAACATGCCCGTAGAGAAGTTTGATGGAGACGATGGCGATGATGACGGTCATCATCGCGAACCCGATGAACCCACCGATCCTGAGATCGAGCACGAGGCCGGTTCGAGGCGAATGCCCCAGCCCGATCGCGTGCCGGAACCAGCGACGGTTTAGTTCCCCCCCCTTTGATTCGGCTTTGCCGAAGGAGATTTGAGATGACGATGAATTGGATTTTTGTGACACGTGCAACCACGTTGTCGATGTTGGTCGGCGCACTGGTTTTGGCCGGATGCAGCAAAAGCGAAACGGCCTCCGACGGGACCGCCGAGTCGGTTGCGGCAACCAACGTCGATCACAGCCACGGTGGATGGTGGTGTGTTGAACATGGTGTGCCCGAGGAAGAGTGTGCGCTATGCGACAAGTCGCTGGTGTCGAAGTTCAAGGATGACGGAGATTGGTGCGATGAGCACGACCGACCGGAATCACACTGCTTCATTTGCAGCCCCAAACGATTCGACAAGTTCGCATCACGATACGAAGCCAAAACGGGTCACAAGCCACCGCAACCGGAGGAATAGAACAGTCCTTAGCGGAAGCCAATGTTTTCGGCTTGATCAAAATTCGCCGCGTTTGCCGAAAGACTTGACGTCTTTCGCTATGCAACTTTTCGCCCTCCCATCCGAAGGAGATCATCATGTGACGTTCACGAACGCCGAAAGGCCCGACTATTTCAAAATCTAAGTTGTTTACTGAAAGGAATCTGAAAATGTACCGTACCTCCCTATGTCTCGCTCTGACGTTCGCTCTTGCCGCTTGCCTAGCTGCCCCCAGCCGGGCTGCGACGACGATCAACGCTGCCGCATCGACCGCGAAAACGACCATCACCTTGAAGGTTCTCACTTGCGAGAGCTGTGCCAAGAAGGTGGCCGCCAAGTTGACGGAAGTTCCTGGCGTCGGCGGCGTCAAGACGGACGTCAAATCCAAGACCGCGATCGTTGTCCCCAAAGGTGACGCGACCCTTTCGCCTCTCGAGTTGTGGGAAGCGATCGAGAAAGCTGGCAAGGAACCGGTGAAGCTCGAAGGCCCGAGTGGAACGTTCACGTCCAAACCGAAGCAATAGTATTTCGGTCGTCTGAAATTGCGGGGCCGCTGGTGCTGGAATCCCACTCAGCACCAGCGACCTTTCTTAATACAAAACAACAGAAAAGCATGAGCGACGAAACCAAGAGAGACGGAATCTCCAGCGACGGCAAATCCGAACGACGAACGCTGACATGGGTGTTGTTGATCAACTTCTCCCAAGCGTTGCTCGCCGGAATTGTTGGCTTCATCGCCCAATCCACCGGTCTGTTGGGGGCAGGTTTAGATAACCTCGGTGATTCGTTTGTCTACTTCGCAAGCCTGTATGCGGTCGGTCGATCCGTGACGGCAAAATCGCGGGTCGCCAAATTGTCGGGCGTCTTGTTGGTGGCGATGGCCATCGGCCTGGTGATTGACGTCATCCGGCGGTTCGTTTCCGGTTCTGATCCCGTCGGCTGGGCAATGATCGTCGTGGCAATCATCAACGCGGCAACAAATGTGGTCTGCCTGCGATTGCTGCGATCTCATCGCGAGGAAGGCGTGCATTTGCAGGCGTCCTGGATATTCACCACCAATGACATGATTGCCAACTTGGGCATTGTGCTCTCGGGGATTGCCGTCATTTTCTTCCAGTCACAAATTCCCGATCTGGTAATCGGAGTGCTCGTCGCTGGAATTGTCGTCAAAGGCGGCTTTGAAATTTTGTCGAGTGCCAAGGAAGCGAGCGAGAGCGAACGTGCGAATTCCGGAGGCGAAACATGAGCCGACCAACACCATTCGTAACGGAAGCCGCCAAGGCTTTCGATGCCGCGTCTCAATACCGAAACGCTTGGCGTGTTCCGCTACGTATCACGTCTGCGTTTCTCTTCCTCGTCGCATTCATTTCCGGATGTCAACGACCGACTCCACAACCTGACGCGAACGCTGGCGACCAATCGGCGGTGATTCAACTCACCGACGACAACTTTCAAAGCGAAGTGATCGAGAGCGATCTGCCGGTCTTGGTCGACATGTGGGCTCCATGGTGTGGGCCGTGTATCGAAATGAAACCCACGATTGAAGAGTTCGCCGCAGAGATCAAGGGTGCCGCGAAAGTTGGTGCGCTGAATGTCGATGAGAATCCGTTCGTAACCGAGAAATATGAGATCGACAAATACCCGACGTTGATCCTTTTTGAGGACGGGGTGGAAGTGAAACGCGTTTATGGAAAGAAGACGCTCGAACAGCTTCGAGCCATCCTTGAAACCGATATGAACACTACTTTTTAGCACGACTAGGTAGCGAAATTCGCCAAGAATTTCGGTGTCACTCTTAACCGCCGAAAACCGAAAGCCTTGGCGGCTTTCGCTACGTACCGCAGGAGAAACTGAAAATGAATCGAATACCGAAACACGGCGGACTGGACCATTCGTTATCGCTGTCGAGCGATCCCTATCGGTACATCACCAAGACCGGTGAACGGTTGGAATCCGATGTGTTCTACACCCGGTTGCTGTTGCAGAAAGTCATCTGCATGAGAGGCAAGGAAGCGGCGAAGTTGATTTTAGGGTATCGGCGTGACAGATGATTCAAGCAGAAAGCAAGGAATCAGGCGTGGTATGTACGTCGAGGTTGCCAGTCTGATCCACGACTCCGTGACTTCAGCGATGTGCATCTCCGAGCGTCAAGATATTGCGTGGGCTGTGAAGCAGGATGCAACGCGTGGGTTATCGATCCGATAGCGGCTAAAGAGGAGAACGAATGAGCAAATCACCAGTTAACCACGTCCAGAGAGAGTACGACAGACTTGCACCAACGTACGATGGTCGCTGGAGCAATTATCTCGACGGTACGCTGAATAGAACACTCGACTCGCTTCAATTTGACGGGAATGAGCATGTTCTTGATGTACCGGTCGGCACTGGTGAACTTGCGGTAAGACTGCTGAAAACGTGGCCACGCCTCCGAATCGACGGCGTTGACCTCAGTCCCCAGATGTTACAACAGGCAGCGGCCAAGAGATCTCTGTCAACCGTAGAACTACACGAAGCCTGCGTGACAGAACTTCCGTTCCCGGACAACGAATTCGACTGCGTGTTCTGCGTCAACAGCTTCCACTACTTTCGGGAGCCACGATCTGCCCTCACTGAGATCCGTCGCGTGCTTCGTGACGGCGGACGACTGGTTCTTGCCGATTGGTGCGATGACTATCTCGCGTGCAAACTGTGCAGCTTTTGGTTGCGGATTGTCGATCCGGCGTTTCATCGCACCTATACGCAGCGAAGTTGCGAAACATTGCTAGCCGAAAGCGACTTTCACATTTTGGATGTAAAGCGATTTCGAGTTGATTGGGTCTGGGGCATGATGAGATTCGAGATGCGTGCTGGATCGGACTGAGTCCAACAACCAACAGATTCGCGAGTGGAACGTTTTGGTCCACTACGTTTTACCAAACAAGGATATGTGTCGCTTATGAAAGCAAGTGAGGAACGGCGAGTGAATAATGCAGAGGACAATTCCACGACACAGCTCCGTATACACGGGATGGACTGTGCCGAAGAAGTTTCGATCTTGAAGCGGGAATTGGTTCCGCTGGTCGGTAGCGATGATCGGCTTGGATTCGACCTGCTTAACGGCAAGTTGACGGTGAATCTTGACGGTGCCGATGTGACGCAGGGTGACGTGCTGGCCGCAATCGAGCGAACCGGATTGCGTGCCGAGGTCTGGGACGATGCCCCCGACCGCGACGGTGAATTGACGTTTTGGCAACGCAACCAACGCACAGTCATGACGACAATCAGTGGCGTGGCAGGCGGAATTGGATTGGCATTGCAGTTGTCGCTAGGCAAAGCGGACGAAAGCCTCCCAGTGATTGCGATCAGCTTCTATCTGGTCAGCATCGCGACCGGTTTACTGTTGGTGCTTCCCAAGGCGTGGCGTTCGCTGGTTGCGATACGGCCGGACATGAATTTATTGATGTCCGTCGCAGTTGTCGGGGCGATTGCGATCGGTGAATGGTTTGAGGGAGCCGCAGTCGCGTTTCTGTTTTCGGTTTCGCTGTTGCTTGAATCATGGAGCGTTGGCCGTGCGCGGCGTGCGATTGCTTCGCTGATGGACTTGTCACCGCCCACGGCTCACCTTCGAGACGAAGACGGGAAGATCAGTGACGTGGCTCCGGCAGACGTGCCGGTTGGCTCCACGGTCGTCGTTCGTCCCGGTGAGAAAATTCCGCTTGATGGTCGAGTTCTCATTGGCATCAGTGGCGTGAATCAGGCTCCGATCACCGGAGAAAGCGTTCCGGTTGAGAAGGAACCCGGTGACGAAGTGTTTGCCGGAACGATCAATGGTGACGGTTTACTTGAAATCGAAACGACGAAAGCCGCTGACGATACAACGCTGGCTCGGATCATCAAGATGGTGGGCGATGCCGGTTCCAAGCGTGCTCCATCGGAAAAGTGGGTCGAGAAGTTCGCGGCGGTGTATACACCTGTGGTGATGATGGTCGCGTTGCTGATGCTGGTGATCCCGCCGTTGGCTTTCGGTGGTGATTGGTCCGTATGGCTTTACCGTTCGCTTGTGTTGCTGGTCATCGCGTGCCCGTGTGCTCTTGTGATTTCGACGCCCGTGAGTGTGGTGGCTGCCTTGGCGGCTGCTGCCCGAAATGGGGTTCTGATCAAAGGTGGCGTGTTCATCGAGTTGCCCGCTCAATTGAAGGCGATCGCGATGGACAAGACCGGTACGCTCACACAGGGAGCGCCTGCCGTGGTGGATGTTGTGCCGATGAACGGTCACGACGAAGCCGAACTACTGATGCGAGCCGGTGCACTCGAACTCAACAGCAATCATCCTCTAGCACGTGCGATCGTTGACGAAGCGAAACGCAGGGATATTGAACTGGTCGCTGCCGATAATTTTGAAACGATTCAAGGTAAGGGAGCGTCAGGACGTATCAATGGCAAGCCTTTTTGGCTGGGGTCGCATCGCTACTTGGAACAACGCGGCCAAGAAACGCCTGAGGTTCACGAACAACTTGAGTCGATGCAGGAAGCGGGGCGAACCGTCGTCGTGGTCGGCAATGATGAACACGTTTGCGGTTTCATCACGTTGGCCGATGCAATCCGTGAAGAAACCCGCGACGCGATTCATCAACTTCATGAAGCAGGTGTTGAGCAACTGGTGATGCTGACCGGTGATAACGAAGGCACGGCCAAAGCGATCGCGAAAGAAGCAGGCATCGACGAAGTTCACGCCGAGCTATTGCCCGAAGACAAAGTGACCGCCGTCGAACGTTTGGTCGAGCAATACGAACACGTCGCAATGATCGGCGACGGCGTCAACGACGCCCCAGCACTTGCTCGTGCGTCACTCGGACTTGCGATGGGAGCTGCCGGAAGCGATGCCGCTATCGAGACGGCTGACATTGCTTTGATGTCCGATGATCTTTCCAAGCTACCGTGGCTGATTCATCATTCACGACGAACGCTGAGTATCATTCGTCAGAACATCGCGTTCTCGCTGGCCGTCAAAGCTCTGTTCGTCGTTTTGACGTTCGCTGGCTTCGCATCACTGTGGGCCGCGATCGCCGCCGACATGGGAGCCTCACTACTTGTCATTGCCAATGGGTTACGGCTGCTAAGATCATAGAATCCGCCTACACTACACCTCCTCATTCAATCAACGCGGATGGTTCACCATGTCGCTCATGATTTGTTGATTCCCCGATACACATTGCCTCGACACACTCTGACCGGAATCATTCCAGCCCGTGTACACAAAAAAGATATTACCAGTTAAAAGCGTGCTTCGATGGACTCGGGGGCACGTCGTTCTCTTTCTGGCACTGGCAACGATTCCGGTATTACTGTACGACGTCGTAGGGTTCAAATGGCTGCATGTACCCTGGCTACCGCTCAGCGTGGTCGGCACCGCTGTAGCGTTCATTGTGGGATTCAAAAATAACGCATCGTATGATCGGCTGTGGGAAGCCCGCAAAATCTGGGGCGGCATCGTCAACGCTTCACGCTCATTCACGGTGATGGTCAAGGACTTTATCGTGAATGACCAATTGACGGCCGAGGAATTGAGCGAGATTCACCGTGAATTGGTTCATCGCCACGTGGCATGGCTGACGGCGCTGCGGTACCAACTGAGAACAATGCGGCCATGGGAGAATAAACGAGATTCGGAGAACAATCGACGATTGCCTGGGATGACGATTCGCATCCTCGAATCAGAAATTCCGATCGACGAAGCCATTGCCGATTACATCTCGCCTGTGGAGAGGGGCGAAATCTTCAACAAGGGAAATCAAGCTTCACAGTTACTGGGCATTCAGTCCAGCCGGCTCCGAGAGCTTCGTCAGCAAGAATCGCTCGGCGTGTTTGAACATGTCGAAATGGAGCGAATGATTGCCGAACTGTATGCGTTGCAGGGCAAGTCAGAACGAATCAAAAACTTTCCTTATCCTCGACAGTTTGCAACGCTAAATTACATTTTCGTTTGGTTGTTCATTCTGCTGCTTCCCTACGGAGTGATGGAGGAATTTGAAAAGATCGGAGACCACATCATCACCGACCATAGCAGTGCGGACGAAGGCTACGGTCTGATGCATTCGATGTGGCTCTTCTTTGGCACTCACTTCGTCTGGTTTTCGATTCCATTTAGCGCGATCGTGTCGTGGGTATTCTTTGCTCTTGAGATTGCGGGTGAGCATTCCGAGAATCCCTTCGAGGGCGGTCCCAATGACGTACCAATCACCGACCTAAGCCGAAGCATCGAGATTGATATTCGGCAATTGATTGACGACCACGACATTCCAGAAAAGCTGTCGTGGGACAGCGGAGTCGTGCTGTAGTATTTGTTTGCGTCATGTTCGTTCGCGCGTCGTTCTAGGTCAACAAGCAGCACGCGTTTCTTCGCAGAAAAGCAACCGGAAGCAGCCGTCCTGAAAAAGTGTGTCTTATCAACACCACCCTTGCGTTTCAGAAAGTAATTGCAAGTATTGCGCGATCGTACTGGCACCCCAAGCGAAACTCGACATGGAACTAGCACTAGCTGAGATAATCCAACCAATCGCCGCCGGGACTTCCGGCTGGCGAGAAACTTATGCGACTCGGCTCAGTGCCAGTGACCGGTGCGGTGAACAACGTAGTGGCCGGGTCGATAGTGGTTGTGATTTCCGTGTCGCTGAAACGACGGTGCGTGGTAGTCCCGGTGCGTCGTATCGTAGTACTGGTGACCCAATCCGGGATTCGGATAGGTCGGGTAGCTTGGAACATACGGCTGAGGATGGAGGATGTGACCACCGCCGTAGTGGATGCCCCCCTGATGAATCCCGCCACCGATATGCCCGCCATGGTGAATGCCTCCGTGGTGGCCACCATGATGGTGAACGTGTTGAGCCTGGGCTTCGCCGCCCAAAACGACCGTGAAGGCTGCGGCAAGGGTGACGACGGGAACGATTCTCGTTGCGATTGACAACATGGCTGTTTTTCCTTCGAGCTGGGTGAAGACGTTGTTTCAGGGCTTCGTAAGCCCCACAACCAAGACAAGTCAAAAGAAGTCTGTCAGCGGAATGGAAAATCACGTTTTTTATTCAGAGTGCGAAAACGCAATGATTTCCACTCCGATTTCCTCTTTGGCCAATTCGCGAGTTGCGTTTCGCAAGTGCTTTTGGATGATTGCCGATGGTGCCTCGATTTCCTGCGGCGGTCCGAGCGCACGATCGTCTTGTTCGACACTCAGTGCGCCATCAACGAGCCGGAACACCATCGAATCGCCCATGACCGGCCATGGTTCAGGTGGCCGCAACGTTTTGGCGATTCGGTCTGTCATGTCGTTCGGGTCAATATTACTTTCGCTCGGCAACTCAAGCCAGATGATGGCCTCGGTTCCCGCTGGACCGGTGAGAGGAACGGATTCGTCGAGTTCGGCTGGGTAGTGCACCCAACGCGACCCATCTCCGGCTGCAAAACTTGCGAGACGTTCAGCGTTTCCCTCGCTCGAAATGAGCCACAATTCCCCCTTGCGTTCAGAGCGAAGAGGCGCGCGAACCTGCAAGCCATCGCCAGACACCATCGGCACTCGATTGACCAACTCGAACGCTCGATCCACACCCCAGACCTTTACATCGAGCTTCCCAAAACGCTGCGTCGGCCGTGCAGCAGGGATAGTAGCAAACGGCTGGGGCGATTGGGCTGCTTGCTTTCCGCGATTCCACAAAAACAGCCCCACGCTCAGCAACGCGATCAAGGGAACCGCGATCCAAGCGCCGCGACGACACGCATTCTGCCGGCTGCGGGTCAACCAGCTATCGAGTGCGTCGGCAAACTGATTCGCGGTTTGGAACCGTTCCTCAGGTCGCGCCGCCATCGCTTTCTCACACGCTCGTTGAAGTGCAGCCGGTGCGGCCGAGTTCCGCAGGGCTTGTCGATCCCAATCACCGTTTGCTACTGCCTCGACCACCTGAGTTGGATTCGTGGAGGCATAGGGATGGCGACCCACCAGAACAAAATAGAGCAATCCCCCCAGTGAAAAGATGTCGCCAGTCGGGTCACGCGATGCAGTGTTTCGCCCGGAATCTCTCGCCGTCCCAATCGCACGGGAAATCAGTTCCGGAGCCATGTAAGCCAGCGTGCCTCCGGTGTGCTCGCTGCGAAACGCCGCGTCTGCATCCCATGCCTCGGTGGAATGATCGACAGCCATTCCGAAGTCGACCAATTTTGGTTGGCCGCTCACGTCAAATAAAACGTTTGTCGGCTTGATATCGCAGTGAACGATTCCCGAACGGTGCAGTTTCGCGACCGTTCGCGACAGTCCAGCGACGAACTCAACCAATTGCGCTGGGGGCAACGCTTTTTGTTCCACTTTTTTTTCAAGGTCACGCCTCGGATCAACTCCGAGACAATGAATGGATGGCTGTCCCATATGCCCGCATCATGTTTGTGTTCCCGTTTTTGGGTGTTTCGAGGTTACGCGTTGGCCACCGTGGCCAACGGGACCATACAGTTACCTCTGTCTCGAAAACACATCCAGCGCTGTGTTCGAGTAATTCCAAAAACTTTTTGGCCCGCGAAACCGGCCTGCGATTTTGCGTCAGACGCTTCGGCAAAGAGAGATCGCCAGTTGCTTCGCCGTGGCAACATCGGCGGGTTTGAATTTCCAATCAACCAGGGCAACCAACCGTTGCACCAATTGTTCAGGGTCATCGAAGTCCACCTTTTCGATGCGATGTACTTCCGCCTCGGACGCTAACTCGTTGATCGCTGAATCAACCTGACGATCGCGAACCGCTTCAATACCAACGCGTTCATCGTCGCCGGCAACCGCGATGAAAGTTGTTTCAGGCCAGGCTGGCTGAACGTCTTGGTGCAGCAATGCTAGTTTTCGCTGCGTCGCGCCGATCGGCGTTTCATTCTTTGCCGCTTTCAAACGTCGATCAGCCCACATGCGAAGATGTGCAACTCGAAACTCACGGTCGTTCGCCAGATGCCACCCCTGCCCCGTGATGAGATGATTGCAAACGGAATCGAAAGCCGGGGCACAATATGAATCCGGCGCGTCAGCAATGGACTCCGGCGGCCTTGCGGTCCCGAAAGAGATTCCAAGTCGATGTAGAATCGCCGCGACGATCAATCGATGACGGCGATCGCTTCCGACAACCGCAATGACCGGTCTGTCGATTCGCAAATCGTAGAACGACCGCGCATCCGGGAAAAAGTTTGCGTTGAGGTGTTTCTGTTTGATGTTGCTGAACCCAGCTTCTTGTCCGATCAGCCAGCGATCAGGACAGTACAAACTGCCATCGAACTTCGCATGCATCTCGCCAAACCGATGGTCGATATGATGTTTCTCACCCCAGGCGTCGCGGTCATGCAAATGCGATGCGATCGTTCGCATTGTGGATAGTCCACGGATTGCATAGGCGTGGGCTCGGTGAGCATTGAACGGCCGATAGACGTGCTCGCTGACTTGAATCGGCAAGCCGCGTTCGCGTTGAATGTGTTGGCCACCAAGGTAAACCCACTGCCAGTCCGCCGGTAGTTCATCGACGAACGAATCAAACCGGCTGCCGAAATCTTCATGGCAGAACGCGTCGTCTTCCAAGACCAGCAACGATTCGACACCGTCATTGATTGCTTGTTCAATCACGCATTGATGCGATCGAAAACAACCCCAAGCTGCGTCGCCGGCCACCCACCACGGTGGTGAGGGAACGCGCGAGCCGTCAATCGCTGAGAACCGCTTGGGCTTAGGAAATGGCCATTCGTCTGGCAAAGCCTGATAGAATCGTTGCAGTCGATTGGCGTCGCGATCGAGATTGATCACGACCGCACGTTCAATCTCCATCGGCGCTGTCATTTTGTTTGGAATCACGTTGGTTTGTTGGGATCATGAAATCACTCGTTTGGCTTGCATCTTATCCGAAGTCAGGCAACACCTGGATGCGTCTACTCTTCGCGGCTTACCAGAAGTCACCGGATGACGAGAACTTCGAACTCAGCGATGCCTACCACGCCACAATGTCGAAATCGCGCCGGCAAGCCTTCGAGCGGATCGCCGGAAAAACGGATTTGACGAATCAAGAGATCGATGAACTACGCGAAGCCGTTCAAATCGATTTGTCCAACCGCATTCGTCCGCCGGTCTTGATTAAGACCCACAACGCCCGCGTCCAGCACAACGGCTTTCCGATCATCCGGCGTGAATTGACGCTCGGTGCCATCTACATCGTTCGCAATCCGCTGGACGTTGTCGACTCGGTGGCCGACCACTGGGGCGTCGACCATGATCGTGCGATCGCGATGATGAACGATCGAAAATTGACCATTGGCGGGCCAAAGCAGGATTTGGTCACGCAGTACGTTGAATCGTGGAGCGGGCATGTGACGTCGTGGATCGACCAGAGGGCCTTTCCCGTTCACGTCGTCTGCTACGAAGACCTGCTGGCCCGCACCGAAATCACTTTCCGCAATGTCTTGACCTTTCTTGGTTGGGATCCGGACCTCGAGCGAATCGAACGTGCGATCGCCGAAACCGATTTCCGTCGTTTGCAAAAGCGAGAAAAGGAAGCCGGTTTTGGCGAACGCAGCAACAAAAGCAAAAGCGGGACATTCTTTCGGAGCGGCAAAGCGGAGCGTTGGCAAGAAACGCTTTCCGAGGACCAGGTCGGTCGAGTTGTCGAAGCCCACGCCGGAGTCATGAAGCGGTTTTGCTATCAAGCAATCGTTGCTGCTCGCGAATCCACGGATTAGGCGGTCTCGATTCAACCGGTAGAAAAATGTTTGCAAGTTCTGGCGAACTTCGATACGTTTACCGGGGTTGAAGCAATTAAGCAGAGCGACTCTTCGAAGACCACGGCACACGCACAAGGGGCAGAAAATTGAGATCACGCAACGGAATTGCAGCACGTCGAACAACAGCGCTCGCCGCTCCCGCAAACGCCGTCTTCGTGTGGAAACGTTGCAATCCCGGCGTCTGTTCGCCGCTGACCTTGCTGTCGCAACCGCAACCGCTACGCCGACAAACGTAGCCCGCGAGATCCGACCGGACGTCAACGGCGATGGCTTCGTCTCGCCGGTCGACGTGCTGCAAGTCATCAACGTGCTGGCCGACAGCACGCGGTTCGAAGAGAACCCGTACGCAGACGCGAATCAGGACGGCGAGGTCACCGTCGATGACGTTGATGCCGTGTTCGGTTCGATGGGCCAGGAGTCCGAACCACGATTGGGCGTCTTGGATTACACGCCGGAACGGTTCGAGTCGCAATCGGCATCTGTTGCACCGATGCAAGCGGCGTTCAACTACTCGCCATCAAGCAGCACCTACGGAACGTCGAGTTCCAGCTATTCACCGAGTTCGTCCGGTTCGTCGTCAAGCTCAACTTCAACCGGTACGTCGACATCGACGTCCACAAGCACACCGACATCGACATCCACGAGTACCAGCACCAGTACATCGACCTGCACGTCGACCCACACCTCGACATCGACTTGCACTCACACATCGACCTCAACGAGTACATCAACATCCACGCCGACTGGAACTTCGACGAGCACTGGCACATCAACTTCCACATCAACGAGTACGTCGACCGGAACTTCTACCTCGAATGTCCCGCCGGTAGCAGTTGACGATGACTATTACACACTTGACACGGTAAACCTAACCGGGAACGTCCTTGGCAATGATTACGATCCAGATTTCGGTCCCAGTTCAATTCAGGTGTATACATCGTCCGCACCCTCACATGGAACGCTTACAATTGATGTCAATGGTTCCTTTACCTACAACGCAACCGATGGCTACAGCGGTTCAGATTCTTTTGAATACACGATCTACGATGGGGCAGATGAAAGCTATACTGCAACAGTTGAGATTGAGGTTGGTCGTGTCGTGCTCAAAGATGGAGTGTTGGATATCACCGACCAAACCCAAGCTGTCTGGGTAAGTGATATCGTTGCCCCGGTTGCGATTTTAATCAACGGCCAGGGAAACGATATCGATTCGCCGTCGTGGACCGTGCCTGGATACGAGTTGGCGAACTGGGACTGGAATCAGACGCCTCCTAAGCTGGTCTACCCAGACCTCAATGTTCTTAGTACGAGTTGGTTCTGGGTAGACGGAGGCAATGGTCGAGTTGTTACTCTCTCGGGAAACGTACAGGGCCAATCCTTCAGTGTTAGCACTACCTACAACGTACTGCGACCTAACATCTCGCTAAACATCGACAACTCTGGTGTGATAGACGTCTACGGAGATAGGGTGTCTTACGGAGATCCAAACGCTCCGCCTCCGGGTATTAGGTTCGATATTGTTGGTGGAGCACCACCGATTCCTCCGGCAGGGAGCTACCAGTTCGGATACCTGCAGGTTGGAAATTCGCTTGACGCCAGTCGCGTCGATGTAAACAACGTTACGCAGAACAGGAATCAGAACGGACCGCTCTTAGATGGCGGATTTGTTTACCCAGGACAAATTGGTCCATTTACGGCGATCGATGTCCCGCAAGAGCCACTCGCTGCGGGCTATAAAGCCTGGTCTCGAGATGACAGTTTCTCGACGTACGTGATGTTCCAGAGAAACGGAGGGGGCGTCGTTCCGCTTCGTGTTGTGAGTTGGAGTTGGGGCTTTGAAGCTAGCAGCACTGATGGAGGACAAACCTGGTCGCTTGACAGTTCGTACAAAGGTCTTTCCCCACAATCTGACACTACGAATTATCCAACCTGGACTGGTCTGATTAATCCTGCGGCCCCCTTTATCTAAACAGGTTTGACGATGGCTTATCCGCTAATCTTTTTACTTTACTTGGTCCCTCCCTTGGTTCCTACATCCCATGGCACCCCAAAGGTGCTCATAGAGGGAGACTCAAGGGTTAGTCGCGGACAAGATGTGACATTCACGGTGCTACTTGCCTGCGAAACTGGCATGACGCCAGCATACAATCCTTTCCTCGATAACAGCTACTATGTACCCGCTAGTGTTGTAATATTGGACGAGGAAGGCAAAGTCTTGAAGGATTTGGCTGCTTCAAAAAATCCGGCTGTACTCGACACGGACCCAGTGCGCATACCCAGAACCGGGTCAGTAGGTCGGGCTTTCTTGGTACCAACGGGTCAGGTAGACGGCAAGACGTTTTCATTGCCTGCAGGGGATTACGTCGTGAAAGCCACGTACTTCAAAAGTGTCTTGACTGGCGATATGGATTCGAGCGAGATTCTTTGCGTAAGCAAGTCCCATGAAATTGTGGTGCACGAATGATTATCCGAAAATTGTTTTGCTCAGCCGTCGTAACCTTTTTGTGCCAAGGCGTCTGCTGGAGCGAAGATTTGATTTCAGTCGTTGCAGACGTGCGTCAGGAGGATGCACATCTTCGTGTGTCATGCAAACTTGACCACGGGAGTTGGGAAATTGGCGAAAAGATAATTGCAACACTATCCGTCGAGAACACGAGCGAGGCGGATGTCCGTGTCTTCGATCCATTGGGACGTCTAAGGGGAAAAGTAGGAAGCATGGAGGTTGTTCAACTAGAGTTGCTCGATCAAAACAGGAAACGAATCGGAAACCTTTTTGCAACCGAGGGAGGCTCGGCGATCCCCCCCTCTGACACATTCTGGGTTCTACTTCGTGAAAACGGAATTTGCCGGTCTCAGATTGGTTGTTACAGTGCGGGCTATGTTCCACGCACCCGTTTCTCCAAGGGTCGCGAGTTACCCCCTGGAAATTACTTTCTTCGACTTGTGGTGACGAAAAATTTTCTGTTGTCGAATTTCGGGAATGATCCGGGTAACACTGATCGCCTTGCGGAATCAAAGGCTGTGCCTATAGAGCTGCGCGCACAGTAGCAATCAGAAACGCATTCACCCAGAGGCGTCGCCATCGCCGTGGGATGCGGAAGCCTTTGGGTTCACGTAATTTGCTACGAAGACCTGCTGGCCCGCACCGAGATTACGTTCCGCAACGTTTGGACCTTTCTGGGTTGGGATCCTGATCGCGAGCGAATCGAACGTGCAATCGCGGAGACCGATTTCAGTCGTTTGCAAAAGCGAGAAAAGGAAGCCGGCTTTGGCGAACGAAGCAAGAAAAGCACGAGCGGGACGTTTTTTCGCAGCGGCAAAGCAGAGCGTTGGCGAGAAACGCTGACTGAGTTGCAGATCACCCAGATTGCCACGGCGCACGAAAGTGTCATGCAGAGATTTGGGTATCGGTCGCCTGAGATCACACGGACCGCTAGCAATTGAGTCAGTCGAATTGTACCTCCAGACAAAAATTCTGCGGGAACTTTCTGCGTCCTCCGCGTGTCTCATTCGGAACCGAAAATCCGCACACTCGCACCTTGATCCGGGGGGATCATTTTGGCCAATCGCTCATCGACCGCAGGCCGCACGTGGTCCCGTAGACGCCCCCTCCGCGTGGAAACATTGCAATCCCGGCGTTTGTTCGCCGCTGACCTCGCTGTTGCCACGGCGACGCCGACGAATGTGGCTCGTGAGGTTCGGCCTGACGTCAACGGCGACGGATTCGTCTCGCCAGTCGACGTACTCCAAGTCATCAACGTTCTGGCCGACAGCACCCGATTTGAGGACAACCCGTACGCGGACGCGAATCAGGATGGCGAAGTCACGGTGGACGACATCGATGCCGTCTTCGGTTCGATGGGACAAGAAACCGAGCCGCGCCTCGGCGTTCTGAACTACACGCCGGAACGATTCGAGTCGCAGTCCGAGTCGGCCGCTCCGATGGCTTCGGCGTTCAGCTATTCACCATCGAGCAGCAATTACGGCACCCCGAGTTCCAGCTATTCGCCAAGTTCATCAGGTTCGTCATCGAGTTCGACATCAACTGGTACGTCGACATCGACGTCCACCAGCACGCCGACTTCGACCAGCACTAGCACATCGACTTCGACGAGCACGTCGACGTCGACCAGCACCCCAACATCGACGCACACTTGCACATCGACGCATACTTCGACAGCCACCTGCGCTCATACGTCCACCTCGACAAGCACGTCCACTCCGACAGAAACATCGACGTCAACCAGTACGTCAACGTCCACGAGCCAACCCGAAACGGGCAGCATCAGCGATTGGGCGTGGTTGGATGCAAACGGCGACGGAATTCAGTCATCTGGCGAACAAGGCGTCGAAGATGTTCTCGTAACGCTGTACCAGTGGAACGGCAGCAGTTGGACGTACTTGGACCACGAAGAGACCGATGCAGGTGGGAACTACAGCTTCGACGACCTGTATGAGGGTGAGTGACGGCGTAGCGTTCTCCGCCCCTGTTGGCTACGGATTCACCATCCAACACGCTCATTACGATCACGACATCGATAGCGATGCACCGTGGTACACGCTTTACCTTGAAGAGGGTGAGGATCGCGATGACGTGGATGCGGGCCTCATTGCCGATGATGGCGGTGGAAATTGCGAATCTGGACCGTACTACTTCACCAACTTCGCCTCGGCCAACACGTGCTCAAACGGTGATCCCTACGTTGATCTAGACACAGACTCAAACAACAATGGTCGAATTGACGGAACTGATGCAGAGGATCAGATTGAGCGCAGTGTCTCGAACCGGGGCGATCTTGACGGTAAACGGATCTTCGTTAACACGGACGACGATAACGTCAATGGGAAGCCAGACACCACTGACGGCCCAAGTCAGTATTCTGACAAGACGGACGACGATTTCGCAGAGCTGGCGCTCAAGTGGGGAAATCTGGACCAGCTAGGAGAAGAGTACGAAATTTGGTTTGGTGCAGTTACTGGCGTTGAGCTACACGCGAACACGTCGAAGGCTCCGATTTTGGCGGACCGAGTTGCAACCTACACAATTCAGGGCGGCGACACCGTAAAGTGGCACGTTTTTGAAGAAGGAGGAACGAAACCACCCAGAATCGCGTTTGCCGAGGGTCAAGCGGTTGGGAAGCGGGATGTTTTCCTGCGAGTGCGAACGGATGTAAATAGTTCCGTTGATGACAGTGATTTTGCACTGCGCGACACCGTCATGTTGGGGATCGAAACGGTTGTCTGGCCTAATCAGGATCCTTCATCCAATTGGGATTCACAGAAAAACACGCTGACGTGGAATGGATTTGTACTTGGTCCAGCATGGCAGATATCTGTGCCATTGGTGGATGTCATCAATGGCAATGTTGGCGACATTCGTACAGAGGCCCCAATTTCTACGAACTTCGGATGGGAGGGGGATGAAGTAAATAAGGATGTTGCTTCGCTCAATCTCGACGAAATGTTTGGGGGCACTTGGGACGGTTCCGAGATCGAGGTGACCATAGAATTTAACTTTGTTGGGAACGAACGAATCGCAACTGGAGTATACACGGATGTGACTCGAGCCAATCTGTACAAGCCAGGGTTCTTTGACAATAGCGGTGTGTTTATCGCCGAACCGGGTGGCAAAATGGAGGTTCAGATATTCGATACCCAAGCGGTTCTAGACGCCTTGAATGATGCGGGCAACGGACCAGTGAAGGCAATCGTGGATGGGCAGGCTGTAGATCTCGGGGGCGCCGTGTCTGCCGCCGGTGACGTGCAGCTATGGGACGATTCACCTGCGAACGGATCGGTCCGAAATTGGACTGTCGAGAACGCAAATAGTCTGATCACCGGTATACCATACGGATACGGCTCAGCGACACTTGCCGATCTAAGGGCAGCTCCGAAGGGCGGGCAAACGATGACAATGAAAATATCGAGGTCGAATGGCATGTATACGGTCATCGTTACTGTTGGAGGTTCGACAACAACCTACGTTACATCGTTGACTAGTCCTCAATCAAGCGAGCATGGACTGAGGTTTTGACCGTTTTGCGGGTGAAATTCGTGGCGGACCGGTTGCCCGGCTTGTCGCTTGCTCGTCGTGGTTTTTCGCATGGTTTGTTTTCTTGTCGGGTTAGGCGTTGCGGCGGACCGAAGCATCCAGACTTCGGCTTCGGTATTTCAGTCGTCAGCAGCGTAGTGGATGACGGATGTGATCATGCATCGTCAGCAGTAAGTCCACCGTCGGTCGATACGTCAACAATCGGAAGATGCGACGGCGTGATGAACGAATGATCTGTGCCGGAAGCAGCATCAGCGAGTTCAAGTAAGTCCAGAATTCCATCCGGATGATCTGATTGCGTGTTTCGCGTCGGACTCGCCGCTGGCCTTCATTGCCTTTGACCCGAATCAGCATGCCGCTCCAGGTTTTCAACGTCCAAGCCAGTGACGCGAACACCATGTACGCCAGGTTGCTCTCTAGATTGTCCAGCGGCGCACTCAGCGCTCCACTGGCGCCCAGTTGGCTGATCGTATTCTCTTGGTTGCAACGCTTGTTGCCCGCTCGAATCACTTCCCGAGCAGACACTTCGTCGGAAGGCTCGTTGCTGATGTAAAAGAAGTATTTCTCTTCAGAGAACAACAACTGCTGCCCGCTGGTTACATCGATGTCTTTGCGCACCACAACCATCCGGTACGACTTCTCGCATGCCGTAGGACGATACTCGAACTCTGCGTAACTCTCGCCGGTGAGCCGTTTGTTCTTGTAGCCATTTGCGATCACGATCGCTTCTTTGACTTTCGAGCGTCTGGCACGCGTCGCTTTCTGTGTTGGACTCGCTGGGGATCGATCGAGGCGTTTCCAAGCGTTTTTCGGTAAGGAATCGGCGGTTTTGCAAAGGTTCTGATGCGCCGAGTAGCCAAGGACAAACTTCACTCCCGAATCATCCCAGCGATCCAAGTGTTCGGTGGAAGAGAACGCTGTGTCTCCACGCAAAACAATTTTTTGAAAGCCCGCCTTCTTGCATTGCTCGATTGCAAGGTCGTAGAAGAAAGCCGAGTCTTGCTCGCTGACTTGATTGCCTGGGCGATTGTGGAGGTAAAGCAGTTCCTGGGTTTCGGCGAGCGTCACAACGAGCGGATGATAGCCCCACTTCCCCTTGTAGCTGATCCCGATCCCTTCTTTCTTCTCAGCAGCGGTTTCCACGATTGTGCCGTCCGCTTCGATCGTCGCACAATCGAAGAAGCTGTCTTCTTGCTGTTTCCAAACCTTCTGCCGGAGACGATTGATCGCTTGCATCACCTCAATCAGCTGAACGTGGCTGAATCGTCGACGCTGAGCGTCACAGAAAACATGCGAACAGCGATTCACACACTGCGTGATCTCGCAGGTACGTCAGCCCACCGCGATCAGCTTGAATTGATGATGTTTGCTTCACGCAATCTGATTGAGTATGGCAACGAGACCGTTCGACTGAAGAAAAGCGAAGATGTCGAGCTTCTGCTAAGCTTGAACCGTTTAGCCCTCAATCGCGCTAGTGATAGTGAGATAATCAGCCTCGGTTCGCTGTCGTTCTTGCGGCAGTACTACGATACCGCGTTTACCGCTTCCCTGAACACGACGCCGAGAGATGCAAAACGTTTGCTCGAGATTCAACACGAAGCCACGACCGGTACTCCCTACGGCAAGTTACAACCGTTAGCGAAACAGAATAGGCTGACGACCGGTTCCCAAAATGTGAGAGGACCTGTACTGGCAATCTTTCAGGTTCAGGACACCGCGTATATGATTTGTGATATCCCACGCAGCGAGGGAATCTGCATTCCGCTGACCGACATCTGCACTTCTGAGGAACTTGCTCAAGCCTGTGGAAAGGAGTCGAAAACTCGGATGCGTCTCCCAACAAAAGTTGCTGGTCAACTCGACCGTTTTTTTAGCAATCAATCCGATCCAAATTGCTATTGCCGCCTACAATTTATGGATCCGGTAAGCTTACTTGGATATGAACCGGTGGCTTACGTGGCATCGAAAGTAAACGATGAGGTTGGGAATGACGAGACCAACCCAACTTCCGGTGAGCCGGTCTCCGTTGCAGGTCAGTTTCCGTTTAACATACCAGACGAGTGGAAATTGATGGAGATTCCGAGTTTGGAGTAACACCAGCAGCAATGCTGTCTCGCTAAACAATACCCTCATCTCCATAGAGTCTGTAGTAGTCACTCCAGTTTTGCATTTCAAATCTGAGGCGGAGGTCCGTCCATTTGGACGGGCGCTTCACTGTGTTTTGGTAGGCTTGGCGATGAGTTGGGTGAGTTCGGGCGAGTGTCGGAATAGCTGTTGGGCTGCTGCTGAGGTGCTGGCTGGAACTGAGGAGATTGACCCAGAGAAGGTGCGGGGACGTAACTCCGGTCTTGCGGTTGCGACGGAGATGTGTAGGCGTTGCCGAGATTGGAATGATCGTGACCAGCGTGATCATGCCCCGAGTGATCATGCCCGTCGTGCGACGAATCGTTCAAGCCCTGCGTTGGACCGTAGGCATATTCATTCGGCTGGCTACGCAAAGGCTCCGGCGCGTATGGCTGGCCGTATTCGTTTGCGGCCTGCGGACAGTAACTTGAATTGGGGCAATCGTAATCGCCTCCTAGCGAATCGACATACGCTGGTTCACCGTAGAGGGGAGCACCATAGATTGGAGCAGCGTCCACGTAGACGGGCGGATGGACTGGGTAGGTCAGATAGTCTGATGCGTGATAGCCACCGTGGTAATCGTTGTGATAGCCGTGCCCGCCATGGTACGGCGCGTCATTGTAATGAGCGTGCGGCTGGTGGTGTGCGTGGGCGTGGTGATCATGACCGTAGTACTGAGCTGATGCCGAGCTTGCCGTTACAGCGAAGCCGCCAACAAGGAGTCCGATAGTAGGGATGATTCGGTTCATTTAGACTGGCTCGCTAGAAAGTTGCTTTATGGGGACAGACGACTTCGACATCTTTACGCAAGTGACGTGCCGCTCGATCGCTCTCCTCCGGAAGCACGTGTTTTACGGGGATCCCGAAGAACCGCGAAGTTTGGAGCGGAGAACTAGCTGTGTCAAAACGATGACGCAATGTCTACACTCTGACGACACCCTCCAAGGCAAATATTGCACTGAAAAGCCAGTGGTCAAGGACGATAGATGGATACGAAACTAAAAGGTGCAGTGTCAACGCTGCCGCTGCTGTTCTTCGTGTCCGGGGCAACCACGCTGGTTTACGAAATCTCTTGGACACGTCAAACCGGATTGTTGTTTGGACACACGGTTCTGGCGGGTAGCGTCGTGCTGGCGAGTTTGTTTCTTGGATTGGCCATTGGCTATTCCGTTGGCGGTAGGCTCTCGGTTTCTAGAAACTCACTTCGGTGGTTTGGCGTTTGCGAGATCGCTGCGGCAGCTTGGGCGGTTTGCGTTCCGACGCTGCTGAATGGGTTGCAGTCGCAAGCGATCGTCCAGTGGATGTCGAGCGAGAACATGGCCTGGCAGTTTGCTAGTCGAGCAAGCATCGGGATGTTGCTTTTGCTTCCAGCGACAGTGGCACTCGGAGCGACCTTGCCGCTGATGTCTCAGGCACTCGCTCGGGTTTCAGGTCACCCAACCCGTAGCGCCGCGTTCGGCTATGCGCTCAACACGGCGGGTGCGATGGCAGGAACGTTGGTCTGCACCTATTTGTTGTTGGTCCAAGTGGGGGTGGCTCGGAGCAGCTATGTCGCGGCCGGGGTCGGTGTGTTGGTGGGAGTCGTTGCGATCGGGGTGTCTCGCAGGCAAGTTGTAGAAGTTGCGGGGGGTGATCGGTCGGAGGGGCGAGTCGAGGGATCAGGGACGCCGAAAGCCTTGGCGGCTTCCGCTACGAAAAGAGTGGCGATTGCAATCGCCGCGATCAGTGGCTTTGCGACGCTGGCACTTGAGATTCTGTACACGCGATTATTCTCATTGGTGTTTCATAACAGCACTTACACATTCGGCAATGTGGTTGCCGTGTTTCTGTTGGCGTTGGCCGTGGGTGCTGCGTTAGTGGCCATGCTGATGCGTCGCGTCAAGCCCGATGCCATTCTGTTTTGGTGCGGGATCGCGGCTACCGTGAGTTGCTGCTTGTGCTTGGCCTTGTTTGTGAACATCACACGATTGCAGTACTTCGTTTCAGGCGAGACCTTTGTTGGTCATTTGCTGCGCGGTTTCATATTGGTGTTTGCCTATGTGATGCTGCCGGTCACGATCTGCGGGATGATCTTTCCGGCAACTTGGCAGGTACTGGCGAGGAGCCATTCGACGGGCCGAGCCGTGGGAACGCTTGCGATGGTCAACGCGGTGGGAGCGGCTTTGGGGTCGCTTGCGGCGAGCTTTGTCATGTTGCCGACGATCGGCCTGTGGGGTGGTTTCCTGGTTGTCGCGGCGTTGTTTCTGTTGATCGCGTTGCTTTCGGGATTTATTGCACCCGCCCGATTTTCCGGTCATCACGTGACTTTCAGCTACGGGAGGTCGGTTGCGATTGCTTTCGCTGGGCTGTGCGTCGTTGGGGTTGGCTTCGCTTCGTCGTCCTGGTCCTTGTTGGGTCGTGACCCTGACGAGGTGTTTTTAACGAGGCGCGAGTCAGCCTACGGGTGGATCGACGTGACTCGCAGCAAAGACAGCGAGGCTTGGTACATTCGCCAGAATTTGCACTATCGCCTCGGTGGCACCGGAGCCGCGGCGACGCGTGAGCGCCGACAAGCTCGGTTGCCAATGTTGTTGCATCCCAATCCGCAACGCGTCCTATTTCTTGGCATGGGCACCGGCGTGACAGCGGCCGGCGCGATCCAGCATCCAGAGACCGAAACGATCGAGATCGTTGAACTGATCGTCGACGTGACTGCCGCCGCCAGAGAACTGGGCCATCGAAACGATCATGTTTTGGAAGACGATCGCGTGCATGTGACAACCGACGATGCCAGGCACTTCCTGTTGGGCACAAGTAAAAAATTTGACGTGATCGTGTCGGACCTATTCGTGCCCTGGGAAAGTGAGACCGGATACCTTTACACCGAAGAGCATTATGCAGCGGCGGCCAAACGTCTTGAAAAGGGAGGTCTATTCTGTCAGTGGTTGCCGATCTATCAGATGGGCGAGCGCGAATTCACGATGATCGCGGACACCTTCGCAACCGTGTTTCCAGAGACGACATTGTGGTGGGGAAAGATGGACCCGAGCAAACCAATCATCGGGTTGGTCGGTTCGATGCGACCGATCGAGATTGACACCACTGCCCTGGCAACTCGGCTCGATAGACTTCGTCGCGTCCCAGGTGGGAACGATCCGCAGTTGACATCGCTGGACGATCTTCGTTTGGCGTCGATCGGACAGTGGCCTACTGCAGGGAATTCCATGCTCAACCGAGACGAATATCCGCGAGTGGAATTTTGGACACCGCAATCGCTCATGGCCGGCGAGTTGTTGCGGGGAGCGTGGTTGGCCCGTTTCTATGCCATGGTGCTGACGGACCTGCCACCGGCCTCGGTCAACTCCGGCCCGGAGAAATTTTTTCGCAATCCTGAGCAAATTCGAGGAGGACGCCAAACCCAACGTTTCCTAGTGTTCGGCCAGTGAAACGATCAAGCTGACGCGCTGAGACATCCGAATTGGTATTCACGCAGAATCCGCCTTCAGCTAATCTGTTTGTATGTTTCGACCAACCCTCACCGTTTTGCTGATCGCCGCTCTGATGGCGTGTCCAATTCGTTGCTTTGCCTGCCAGGTCAGCAGCGGCAATGGTGATGTTTCGCAAACCGCATCGTGCGGATGCTGTTCGCAGGATGGATGCGAGAGTGGCTCGGATGCTTCCGGCCCAATGCCCGCCGGTGAACCAGTGCCCACCGGTGAATGCGATTGCCAAGATTGCGTATGCGATGGTGCAATCAGTGAGTCGGACGCTCTGCCGCTGCCCGTGAAGACGATTCAGGTCGGTGTCTTGCCGTTAACAATGATTTCACTTGATGCGACCCGTAGCGTATCGTCAGCATCTCGCGATTGGGCACAAAAGGTTAGGCCGCGGTACAGATGCGGTAGGGATGCGCGCACAGCGCACCAATCTTGGTTGATTTGAACGGATCACGAAGTTGCGTGCCGAGTTGGCTTGAGAGCCTCACTCGCCCGCGACCCTCGTTGTTTCATCCGTCTCTTTAGAATCGTGGTCGTAGCGGAATTCGCCAAGAATTTCGACGTATCGCGAATTTCCGTTCATTGCTGAAACCCTTGTCGGTTTCCGCTACGAGATAGCGAATTTCCGTCTGTGGTGGAATGCCTTGGTGGCGTCCGCTACGGGTTCGTGCGCGATGGTCGCGTACGAGTTTTGTTTTGAGTTTGCCTTTCCAGAAGGAGTCTTGGCATGTTGAGTTTAGTCCGAAACGCGAGCCTGTTGGCCGCTGTCATGATGTTTGCCGCCGTCGCGATGCCGACGAGCGCGTTTAGCGCCGAACGTACAAAATCGAACACCGTGATGACGGTGGGTGAAATGTGCGGCGGCTGCGTGAAGAAAATCACGAAACGCTTTGACGAGGTCGATGATGTCGCCAAAGTTCAGTGTGACATCGAAAAGCAATCCGTGACCCTGATTCCCAAGAAGGGAGTCCGGCTCAGCCCCAAGGGGATCTGGGAGATCATGGAGAGCATCGGGAAGACACCGACGAAGATGGTGAGTCCCGAGGGAACGTTTACGTCCAAGCCGAAGAGTTAGTTAGAGGAAATAGAGAATGGGGAATGGGGAATGAAGAAATCTGTTCCTCGTTCTTCATTCTTTGTTCGTCATCAATCTTCAATCTTCAATCACCAATCTGAAATCATCAATCTAATGCTACTTCCCTGGGAATACAGTGTTCGCAACTTGGCTCGGCGGCCGATGCGGACGGCATTGACGCTGCTCGCTTTGGCCACGGTTGTCATGTTGGTCTTTGTCGTTGTCGGGTTCATCCGAGGTTTGGAGCAATCATTGACCGTCAGTGGTGATGAGGACGTGGTTTTGGTGTATTCGGTCAACTCCGAAGAGAATATTGAAAACTCGTCGATCGCAGCTCGGACGCCTTCGCTGCTGACGGCGAGTTTGGATGGAGCCGCGAAGCGATTCGGCGTCACGGCTGTTTCGCCTGAGCTTTATCTGGGCACGCGAGTGAAGACGGACGCGGGCGATGGGGGCTTGGGACTCGTTCGCGGCACTACGCTGTCCACTCCGCTGGTCCGCCGCCGTGTCAAACTGGTCGATGGCGACTGGCCCGGCGACGGGGAAGTGATCGTCGGTCGCTTGGCCGCCGCGAAATTGGGCAGCACCGATGCCGCGATGGCCATCGGTCAGATGATTGAATTTGAAGGCCGGCGTTGGAAGATCAGTGGTCGCTTTGCCGCAGGCGGTGCTGCCTACGAGTCGGAGATTTGGTGCAAGTTGGGTGACTTTCAAACAGCTACCAAACGGCAGGATTTTAGTTTAGTTGCGATGCTGCTGACGCCGCAAAGTTCGGCAGCGGAAGTCGAGTTGTTCTGTAAGGAACGCACGGACCTTGAGCTGCGAGCGATCCGCGAGACGGACTACTACGCTTCGCTTCAACAGCACTACAAGCCGGTCCGCGTCCTGGCGTGGTTCGTCGTCGTGCTGGTTTCAGGAGCGGGGATTTTTGCTGGGTTGAACATGATGTACGGCGCGGTGGCTGGACGAATTCGCGAAATTGCAACCTTGCAGGCGGTCGGGTATCGACGGCGGGCGATTTTGATCAGCTTGGTTCAAGAAGGTGTATTGCTGGCGGCTGCCGGATCGTTGCTCTCCGGCGTGGTTGCTTTGACGATGCTCAATGGAATGGCGGTTCGCTTCACCATGGGCGCCTTTACGATTCGTATCGACAGCGTGGCGATCTTGATCGGTTGCGGTGTTGGGTTGTTGTTAGGTGTCGTCGGCGCGTTGCCTCCGGCATTGAAGGCGTTGCGAGCGGAAGTCGCAACGAGTTTGAAAGCAGTCTGAAACGATTGGAGATTTTTGATTGCAGATTGTTGATTGCAGATTTGTTTACAGAAACCCTCTTTGGAGAAGTTTGAGATGAAAATTTTGATGTCGTTGGCTGTTGTAGGATTGTCGATTACGGTGATTGGATGCAAAGACGGTGCTACGGTTGCGGATGGGCCAAGTCACAACCGGTACGACTTGGAGTCGGGTAAGACGCAATACGAGGCCGAGACGGAACCGGCAGGTGCGGTCCCGGTTGGCGAAGCTCGTCAGAAAGCCGAAGACGGCAAGGAAATCACCTTGGTCGGTTTGATCGGCGGATCGAGCGAGCCGTTTGTCAAAGGCTTGGCAGCATTCACCATCGTTGATGCCAAGGTTCCGTATTGTGCTCCTGACGAAGGCTGCCCGACGCCGTGGGACTACTGCTGCGAGACGGACGCCGTGAAGGAGAACATTGCCACCGTCAAGATCGTCGACGATGCGGGCAAGCCGGTGAGTCAAGACGCTCGCGACTTTTTGGAAGTCAAGGAATTGTCGACCGTCGTCGTCAAAGGCACGGCCAAACGTGACGATCAAGGCAATTTGACTATCGCTGCCAATAAAATCTTCGTGAGGAAGGACTAACGATGAACCGTCCTTTGGACCTCAGTCAATTGGCGCTCGACCGCTCGCCGGCGAGTGAATCCTCGCGGGCGGAGAAGCCCCGGCGAAAGCCTTGGGTTTCGCGGTACGTACTCCCGTTAGCGATCCTGCTCGGCTTTCTAGGACTACTTGTCGCGGCGGCTGGGCGTCAGTTGATGCCACAACCCAGCGTGACGGTCGTGCCGGTGATCGTGAAGCGAGCGGAGGTCCAACAGGCAGGCACCACACTGTTTCAATCACCGGGTTGGATCGAGCCGCGACCGACAGCGATTCGTGTCGCGGCGTTGGCCCCCGGTGTGATTGACGAGCTGTTGGTGGTCGAGGGGCAACGCGTCAAGAAAGACCAACCGATCGCAAAGTTGATTGCGATTGATGCCGAACTGGACGTCGAGCAAGCGAAAAATTCACTGGAGATTCGCGAGGGAGAGCTGAATCGCGCGATTGCCGAACGCGATGCGGCGAGGGTGCGGATCGAGAATCCTGTTCATCTGGAGGTACCACTGGCCGATGCCCAAAGCACGCTGGCCAAGTCGAAAACGGAGCTGGAAAAACTACCGTTCTTGATCCAAGCCGCCGAAGCGGAGGTGAAGTACGCGCACAGCAGCATGGAGGGGAAACGCGAGGCCAAGGATGCGATCGCTTCACGAATCGTGCGACAGGCCGAAAGTGAACATGCGACGGCTCACGCGAATCTGCAAGAACTACACAAGCGACAACCGAATCTGCAATCCGAGGTAGACACGCTACAGAAGAAGGTCGACGCGTTGCAGCGACAACGAAACTTGCTGATCGAGGAAAACCGCCAGCTTCAGGAAGCGGAAGCGAAGGTGCAGTCGGCCAAGGCACTCCGAGACGAGGCCAAGCTGCGGGTGCGGCAATCCGAATTGGCGTTGGATCGCAACATTGTCCGCGCGCCGATGGACGGGCGAGTCTTGAAGCTCGTCGCCGCACCGGGAACGCGTGTGATGGGAATGGAAACGACCGCCGGGCAAAGCTCGAACACGGTGATCGAAATGTACGATCCCGAGCGTTTGCAAGTCCGTGCGGACGTGCGATTGGAAGATGTGCCGATGGTCACGCCGGGCCAGCCAGTGGAAATCGAAACGGCTTCTTCAAAGACGCCGATCCAAGGCCGCGTCCTTCAATCGACCAGTTCGGCGAACATTCAAAAGAATACTTTGGAAGTCAAGGTCGAATTGCTTGACCCTCCGCCAACGGTTAGCCCTGAAATGCTGGTCACTGCAACATTTTTGGCTCCCATCGTTGCGAACACCAAAAGCGAGGCGACGGAAACGGAGCGAATGTTCGCACCGGAACAACTGATTCAGTCGGGAGACAGCGGTGCATTCGTCTGGGTTGTCGACGCGGATGAAAGAGCCCAACGGCGAACCATTGAAGCGGGTTCATCCAGTGCGGGCGGATTGGTGGAAGTGAAGTCGGGTTTGAAGGTTACCGACAAATTAGTCGCAATCGGCATGGATGGATTAACGGAAAACAGTCCGGTCAAGGTGACCGGCGACGACCAAACAATGGGAGTAAATTAGATGGCTTTAGTAGAACTGCGTGGCGTTAGCAAGAGTTTCCGTAAAGGTGACGAAACCATCACTCCGCTGGACGATATCGACCTGGATATTGACGCGGGCGACTTTGTGTCGCTGATGGGGCCAAGCGGAACGGGAAAGAGCACGCTTCTGAACTTGGTCAGTGGCATCGACCGCCCGGATTCAGGAACCATCACGGTCGATGGAACGGAAGTGACGAAACTGTCACGCAGCAAACTGGCCGATTGGCGGGCCGCGAACCTCGGCTATATTTTTCAAACGCATAATTTGATTCCTGTTCTGACCGCCTATGAGAACGTTGAATTGCCGACGTTGCTCCTGAAGCTTTCGTCAACTCAGCGGCGGCAGCGTGTTGAGTTGGCGTTGGAGGCGGTGGGGCTGAGCGACCGTGCCGATCACTATCCGCGGCAATTGTCCGGTGGGCAAGAGCAACGAGTCGGCATCGCCAGGGCGATTGTGGCTCATCCAAAGGTCGTTGTCGCCGATGAGCCAACGGGCAGTTTGGACACCGAAACCAGCGAGCAAGTTCAGGTTCTGCTGCAACGACTCAACAAGGAACTCGATATCACGCTGCTGATGGTTACTCACGATAGCGATGCCGCGAGCATCGCTTCGCGGCAGTTGATGCTCGATCGCGGGAAGTTTTTAGAAAGAGGGGGAGACAAGGAGAGCGGGAGTCTGGGAGAGAGGGAGGTGGGAGCCGGGAGTGGAGAAGATTCAGTAGCCATCAAGAAATTTGGCTGACCCTCCATTCTCCATTTCGGCATTCTCCATTCTCCATTCTCCATTCGGCAATCATCAATCGGCAATCTCCAATGTTCACCTACGTCCTTAAAACTCTCTGGCGACATCGCACTCGAACCTTACTCACCGTCACCGGCGCGGCGGTGGCGATGTTTGTTTTCTGTTTCGTTGGTTCGGTGCAGGAAGGTTTGCAGCGACTGACAACCGGTTCCGATGCAGATCGCAGTTTGATCGTTTTTCAAGAGAACCGCTTTTGCCCGACAACCAGCCGATTACCGGAAGACTACTCGCGCAAAATCAAGGAGATTCCCGGTGTTCGTGATGTGATGCCGATTCAGGTGTGGACCAATAATTGCCGTGCGAGCTTGGATATTGTGGTCTTCAACGGAGCCGACCCGCAGCAAATTCAATCGACGCGTCCGTTGACGTTAACAGCAGGGGATTGGCAATCATTTTCAACGCAACGGGACGCGGCCATTGTCGGTCGTAATGTTGCTCAGCGGCGAGGGCTGAAGACGGGAGACCAGTTCTCGATCGGTGATATCTCCGTCAAGGTTGCGGGAGTATTCCAGTCGACCGTGCCATCGGAAGAAAACTTGATCTATACGAGTCTCGCTTTCCTACAATACACACGCGGTCTCGACGCCGCTGGATTGGTCACGCAGCACGAAGTGTTGTTGACCGACGACGCCGACCCGGACCGCGTTGCCAGTGTAATTGACGCCAAGCTACGCGCCGGCAGCGTCGCGACCAAAACGCGTCGCAAAGGTGCCTTTCAAGCCAGCACGCTTTCGGATCTCGTCGACTTGATCGGTTTCGCACACTGGTTGGGTTATGCGTGTGTCGGGTTAGTTTTGTCGCTCGTTGCAACCACCACGGTCATGAGTGTCCAAGATCGAATCAAAGAATACGCGGTTTTGCAAACCATTGGCGTGCGACCGTTGCGGGCCATGCGACTGGTGCTGACCGAGAGCACGATCCTGTGTCTTGTCGGCGGTATCGCGGGGACCGCACTGGCAATGACAGCATTGGCCATTGGTGGTTTCGCGATCGGAGCAGAGGGAGCGACCATCGCCTTTCGACCGTCCATCGGATTAGCCGTCACAGGTGCCTTGGTGTCGCTGGCTGTTGGCATTGCAGCGGGGCTAGCACCCGCGATCCAGGCGGGCACCGTCCCCATCGTCAACGCGCTACGGCAAGCCTAATGGGCATTGACTCGCATCGCACCGGCGCCGATAATCGCTTCGCTGTCAAGCCCGCCAACCAACATTTCTTGAGAAGCAAACTTTGCTGTCAACCCTCATCCATTTGCTAACACTGCTGGCTTTCAACGTGCATGCGTTGGCGGGATGTTGTTTGCATCATGAGCACGCGATGGGGAATTGCGGGCACGAGTCGATGGATTGCCATGCTTCATTGGTCCAAGACGGGGAACATTCCGCCGAGCACGATGAAGCCGCTCATCAAGAGAGCGTGCCTGCCAACGATCACTCGCAGCCGTGCGACGAAGGCCGCTGTGTCTATGTCGACGCCAGAATCGCTTCACCGCATTTTGATCTCCAGCCAATCGCCATCTTGACATGCGGACCGGCCAAGCGACTGGTCCCGCATCTCTACACGTCGGCAGTGCATTCCTTATCGGCGGAAGCCGCTTGGTGTGTGACCGCCGGTGCTCGCTGCGCTTTGCTGCAATCCTGGCAAATCTAGGCATCGTCCGAGGATATCTGCGGCATACATAGCGTAACGGAACTCGCCACGAGTTTCGGCAGGTCACATGGGCGTAGCGGAACTCGCCAAGAGTTTCGACAAATCCCCGTCTCAGCCGTTTTGACAATCGGCTGAACATCTTAGGAAGTGGCACCGGCATTCGGAACGAATGGCGGCTGTCATCCAACGATCCGAAATCCTTGGCGGCTTCCGCTACGGTTTTGGACCAATGCTAGAAATTTAACTACCCAATCAAAACTTGAAGGACATGAAGATGAAAGTTTCAAAAATGATGTTTGCCATGGCCGTTTGTGCTGCGATCTCGTTGGCTGGCGGATCGCTCTCGGCCCAAGAGGCGGGACATGAAGGCCACGACCACGCCGGACATGATCATGACGGGCACGACCATGGCGATCATTCGCACGGTGGTGAAACGCTGGCGTTCTATTTGCCCGAGTGGAAGTCGATGCACTTTGACGACGCCAACAAAGCGGCTCAGCATGCCGCGACCGTCAAAAAGCTTGGCTGCGAAGTCAAACAGGACAGCCATGACGGTCACACCGATGTGACCTACCGGATCGCTCAGTGGAAAGAGATGGCAGTCAAGGACCACAAGATGGCCGAGCAATGGGCGGGTTGGCTATCGAAGTCTGGCTTCGATGTGTCACACGCTCACCCCGATCCTGCCTACGCCAAGGGTCCCGAGGTCGTGGAGTTTCGGATGGTGAAATGGAAACGCATGCACGGTGATGGCTCCGCCAACGAAAAACAGATGATCGACACGCTGAAAAAAGTGGGCGCGGAAGTTCGCGTGGACTCGCACGACGGACACTCCGACATCGCGTTTCGTGCCCCGACTTGGCGTGACGTTCACGTTGCCGATCACAAGACTGCTGACCAATTGATGGGCTGGCTAAAACAAAACGGCTTCGAGGCTCGCCACGAAGACGACCACGACCATTAGTCGTCGTCCATCAACGGCCCAATCGAGCGGCTTGCGGTAACGCGAGCCGCCACCGGCGATCGGTTTCCTCAGTGGCGAAAGCCGCCAAGGCTTTCGCTACCGGACACTTGAGCGAAATCTAGCAATTGCAGCGGAGATGGAATCCCCTGCATCATAGATTGCAGTGCCGGCAACCAAGATGTCAGCGCCCGCTTCGACGGCCTGTTTCCCAGTTTTGGGAGTGATCCCGCCATCGACCATCAGGCCACAAGAAGACGCGAATGAATCAATCCGCCGCCGAAGCTCACGAACTTTTGACAACGGCGTTTCAATGAACGATTGACCGCCAAAGCCAGGGTTGACGGTCATGACCAACACGAGGTCAAGCAACGGCAATATCTCACTCACGGCTTCAACGGACGTGGCGGGATTGATCGCCACACCGACTTGGGAACCGAGCGACCGAATCAATTCCACGGTGCGATGCAAATGAGCGTTGCCTTCAACATGTACCAACACGCTGGTGGCTCCGGCATCTACGAAAGGCTCGATCAAAGGATCGGGTCGCTCGATCATCAGATGCACGTCGATCGGCAGTGATGTTGATCTACGAACCGCATCGACGATTTTCGGATTGAACCCGAAACTCGGTACAAAGTGTCCGTCCATGACATCGACATGAAACCGGTCCACGCCCGCCGCTTCCGCTTGGCGGACTTGCTCTGCCAAACACGTCAAATCAGCGGCTAGAATGGACGGAGCGAGTTGGATAGGGTGCTTTGACAAATTGTGTGAATCCAAAAGCACTGGTTACTGCTAGCGTTCCGTTAAGACTCAGCGTGCCTGCATGATTGGTCGGTCGGGATCATTTTGAGGCGAATCCTGTACCGCCTAACTGGTCAGACCCAATTGCACGAACCCGCCGGCTGGAAAAATAGACCCGATCCTCCGGACCCAATCGTTTGTCACCGGAAATTGGTATCGCCAAGCAGCGAAGTCTACAAGACGGGGGCCAATCGAGTGCGATTCGCCGGGCGAAAAAGCGGAATTGTTCCCGCCCACCCCGGCCGCCCCAGATCATCGGGTTTTTTGAGAAAGCTCCGCGGTTGCGGTTGACCAATGGAGCAAAACAGCTAGGCTTTGTCTTGTTGAGATTGATTCTCAACAGCATTCGGTGTTGTAGCCAGCCATGGGGATGCCTCGTTTGGGGCGATTCTGACCTAGCAAGCAAAGCGCGAATGGCCCAAAGGCCCGTGTTTTCTCGCTACTTGCAGGTTACCAATGCCCATCAAAAACCGCAAAGCTTTGTGCCGCCGCTGCGGCTTTACCCTCGTTGAACTCCTCGTCGTCATCGCCATCATCGGCATTCTGGTCGGACTGCTGCTTCCGGCAGTGCAGGCGGCCAGGGAAGCGGCTCGCAGGATGAGTTGCTCGAACAACATGAAGCAGGTCACTTTGGCCATGCACAATTATCACGGCAGTTTCAATCAGTTCCCTTCCGCTGGCCTGTATCGCACCGACCAGCCGAGCAATTCTTGGTCTTTCCAGGCTCGGATTCTGCCTTACTTGGAGCAGTCCGGGCTGACCGATCTGATCAATTGGACCGTTCCCTACGATTCCCAAGGCGAAGTCGCACGTGTCCGTGTCCCCACCTACCTTTGTCCCAGTGAAATCAACGACCAATCGCGGCCCAGTCCTTCCACGGCTGACCCTGATTTTGCCTATTACCCAATGAACTACGTCATCAACATGGGCGAATGGTTCATTTACGATCCGGTGAGTCGAAAAACAGGGACGGGGCTCGTCTATCCCAACTCCAAGACAGGCTTTCGCGATGTACTCGATGGCACCAGCAATACGCTGGCGTTTGCGGAGGTCAAGGCGTTCAATCCTTATTTACGTGATGGCCTGACACCTGGAGGACTGGGAGTGTCAACGCCCAGCTTGCCCGAAGCGGTCGTCGCCTTTGGCGGGAATTTTAAGATGAATTCGGGACATACCGAATGGATTGATTCTCGCATCCATCAAAGTGGCTTCACGACCACGTTCGTGCCGAATACCAAGTTGCTTTACACATCCGGCGGCGCGGAATACGACGTCGATTTCAATTCATCACGCGAAGGAAAGACAGTCACCGATCCCACGTATGCGGCGGTGACATCGCGGAGTTTTCACCCCGGCGGTGTGCAAACCAGTTTGGTCGATGGCTCCGTCCGTTTCGTGACCGAGTCGATCGACCGAACAATTTGGCGAGCTTTAGGTACGCGTGGCGGACGTGAGGTTGTTTCATTAGAGTGAGTTGACGTTCGGACTTGGCCAAAATTTGCCGGCATAGCCAACAGCAGCAGCACCAATCAGTAGATAGCGGAGGACGCCAAGAGTTTTGACCTCGCCACGTTCGGATCACCGAAAGCCTTAGCGGCTTCCGCTACGAGTTTGTGATGACGGCGGCTTCGTCATATCTTCGCAAGCCTGTTCGGACGTTTCATCTTCAGTGTGGAGTGACTGATTGCAAAATCGTGGAACAGAGTCCCTTTGATCTGTTGTTTGATTTCATCGAAACGGTCCGCGCCACTGGACGCGATAACCGCGGGCGGCGCTATGGCCCGGTTTTGTTCGGCTGCTACTGGATCGTCGGTGGCGGCGGCGTGTTGCCAAGCTGAGCGTCTACAGCGGGAGGCGGTGGAGCTTGCTCAAGAGTAGGCGGTGCCATCGGGGCACTGTCAGGGCCGCCTGACGGTGAGACGCCAACGTCGTTCATCAAATGATGCAAGGTTGCTTCAACCAGTTCCATTTTTGAGAGAATCCCCAACGATCCGATTTGGCGTTGGTGTATCCGCGACCAACCTCGTACATCTTGCTGGATGTGATGGAACAGTTGGTCGGTGCCATTGATGCGCGATCGAATAGCGTCGCGGTCGTTATTGTGGTCGGCTGCATGGATGAACTTCGCAGCGTCGAGCAGTTGATAGGCTTCGCGATACGTTTCGGCGAACCCTGGGTTGTGTTGATAGTTGTAATGGAGATCAAGCAACAGTTCGTTGGCTAGCGTTTCTAGCCGACCGGACAAGTCGTCGGTTTGATTGAAGCCGCCATAGGGGACAAGCGCTGGCTTGGCGGCGACATACGTTCCCGAAGATGAAACAGGAGCGATCGGTGCGAAGTAATGCTGATCGCCCTGAACGTAGTATTGTCCATGCCCATGCCCGTGGATTGTGGGAACGACGTGCGACCAACCCGTGTGAACGACATCGTGATGTGTAGTGCCGACAACGTGGCCGTGCGAGTCTTGCACGATATGGTTGTGGTGATCAATGTGGCCGCCGACGATTCCACCATGCAAGTGTGATCCGTGACCAATCCCAAGGTGAACACCATGCCCCAAGTGCGACCCGTGTCCCAAATGAATGCCGTGACTCGAGTGCCCACCGTGGCCGAGGTGAATGCCACCGTGCCCCAAGTGCGACCCATGACCGATGTGCGACCCATGACCGATGTGCGAACCGTGCCCAATGTGTGAGCCGTGTCCAGAGTGGCTTCCGTGATGTTGTGCGGAAGCGGGGACAGCAATTGCGACCACGCAGCTGGCGATCAAGTATCGAATGTTCATGGCTGGGGCTCCACCAAAGGGATTCTGTGAAGGTCGCGCCATTTCAATCAGCCACCGTGACGATTCTCTTGGCGAAGACCAATCCCCATTCTAGCCGTCAAACATGCCATCACAACCATTTCCCCTCCGTCGATCATGCTGCACGCATTTTTCGGCAATGATCATCCGGCACAAACTGGGCGATTGGAACAAACTCCGACGTAGCCCATTTACAAGCCAAGACTTCAGCGGTTTCCAACCGATAAGTCCATCCGTACACTTTCAATGCGTTGGCGGCGACTGCTCGGGCAACACACGGGTGTGTCATGAGGTTGCTCATTTGACAGAGAACATTTTCTTCAACAACAGCATCGAGGCGATCGTTGGGATCATGCACTTCGTCGCGATCAAGCTCTGCGAGTCGGTAGTCGACATTGGTGTAGCCCAACCATCGACGAACTGCGGGTAGGTCCGCAAGCTGTTGGGGATCAAGTAGACCAGTCATTGCAGCGCAGTGGGAATGTCCGCAAATGATGATGTCGGACACTTTCAACTCGCTGACAGCATACTCAATTGTCGCCGCGAGGCACATGTCTTCGGCACCACTGAGTCGCGATCGAAACGGTGGCACAATGTTCCCCGCATTTCGTAGTACAAACAACTCACCTGGTTCTGTCTGCGTGAGCAAAGCTGGGTCAATCCGAGAATCAGAGCATGTGATGAAGAGAGTGGACGGACTTTGACCGGACCGAATCCTCTGAAACAATACTTGCTTGGAGGAATAGACTTCGTCCTGGAATCGTTGGATACCGTTGATGAGAGATTGCATGGTTCGTCTATCCGAATTGACTGTTGTATTTGTGAAAAAGTGGCAAGAGTTCCGATGAGATTCGTAGTCGCGACGCGACGACTTGCTAGTGACAGCAACCAGTTGTGCAGCTTTCGTCGCTTGAGGCGACGGCAACGCGGTCTGAGGGACTGGCCGGTGGTGAACCGGATAATCGAACCGGTGGCGAAGGCGTGTTGGCAGCGGCCTCATAGTCAAAGTTCGCCACCGATTGCTCGATGTAGTCTTCGTATGCCGTGTTCGTCGGTGTCGGTTTGGCTTGCCAGGGCAAAGCGGCGCAACCGACGTGCAGTGAGATCGAAAGCAATCCTGCTGCCAGAAGCACGCAGCGTCTAACGGGTTGGCTTCTCATCTGAAATCCATTTCATTTTCGAGGTAACATTCAAACAGAAAGTAGGTTTTTGTGATATCTACGCAGCGGCTTGACGTGACTCGGCTGTCTGAGTTGTGGCGAGTGTCGATTGCCGCTGTTCTTCGGCCTCGGCGGTCGTGTCGATAGCAGCATGCAGCGATCCCCAATCGACGATGAGTGATCCACCACTACGTTCGTGCTGTTGAGTCCAGGTCATCAAAAGTTCCAAACATGCGTGGTCGATATGGTCCAAATCCGTGAGGTCGATGTGAACTTCGCTAGCGACGGGCAAGCGATCGAGAGCTTTCGCCAATTGAGGCAGGCGAAGAAACGTTGCCGCTCCACTGAGGTGAAGCAAGCAATAATTGCCTTCACCGCGAACGACCAAGGTGTGAAGGTGAGAAAACCGATAAAGCAGTTTGACCGCGGACAGCACCACCCCCACCACGACGCCCGTTAGCAAGTCTGTCGCAACGATCGTTCCGAGCGTGGCAAGATAGATCCCAACTTCACTGTAACCATGATTCTTCAGTTGCTTGATGGCTTTGAGATTGACGAGTTTGATTCCTGTGTAGACAAGGATGGCGGCTAAGGCGGCGGTCGGAATGAACTCGACGACGGAAGCGAGCACGACGACGAACGCCAGCAACCACGCGCCGTGCAAGATGGCGGACAAACGCGACTGTCCGCCGGACTCGACGTTCGCACTGCTGCGCACGATCACGCCCGTCATCGGCAGTGAACCAAGCAATCCGCAAATCATGTTGCCAACGCCTTGTGCGACCAACTCGCGGTCGTAATCGGTCCGAACGTCTGGCTTCATCTTTTCAACGGCTGTCGCACACAGCAACGTTTCCGCACTGGCAACGATTCCGATGACCACACCTGCCTGCAGAACCGCCTGCCACGGAGTCGTCTGAAAAACCTGTGGCGAGGCGAAATGCAACTCGCTCATTAGACTCACTGGCATTTGAACGAATTGAACGTCGGGTTGCCAGCATGCCGCAAAGACTGACGCTGATACGATCGCGACGAGGGGAGCCGGAACCAAGCGCAGTCTTCCTTTGGCCAGTTTGTTCCACGCCAACAGGATGACGATGGCGAGCGTCCCGAGGGCGGCGGCTTGATCGTGATTCAGGACTGCAGAATAGGCGGCCGACGGAATCGAGACGAGATTCGATAGACCATTGGACTTCGGAGCATCATCCAGCATGACGTGGAATTGGCTGGCGAGGATTAGCACACCGACGCCCGCAAGCATGCCGTAAATAACGGCGGGGGATACTGCGCGGAACCATTGTCCTAGCCGCATCATTCCGGCGACCAGTTGAAGACTGCCTCCGATCAGGACGGCCACACCCAATGCTGCGATTCCATGCTCTCGCACCAGCTCGAAGACGATCACAGTCAAGCCAGCGGCTGGTCCGCTGACCTGTAGCGGAGCGCCGGCAAACCAGCCGACGACGAGACCGCCGACGATGCCAGTGATTAGTCCGGCGGCGACGGGAACGCCGGAGGCGATCGCGATTCCCATGCACAGCGGCAGCGCGACCAAGAAGACAACAATCGAAGCGAGGAAGTCCTGCTTCGGTGATTGAATCAAGGAGGACCAATAAGTCTTCTGAAGCGACTGGTGCATGGGACGTTTTCTCTGGGACATCAATTGATGGAGTGACTGAGTGGAAAAGGGACCGACCGGCCGCCAGCACTCCGTTGCTTCGGGGCACACGGCGTCCTGGCCGCCAACGACCGGCTGGTCCACTGGGGATTAATGATTCGGATCGGGTGTAGTGGACGAGGCGACGAGTCCCGTTGACGCGGCAAACCACCAAGGACTCGTCGCCTCGTCCACTACTCGAAAACCGAATTGGAACAAACCGTTAGTGACTATGTCCGGCGTGGCTTCCGCCGCCTCCACCTCCTGGGGAGGTGGCGCATCCTGTGGTTGTCACGACGGCCAACGCGGCCACCAACATCAAACTGAAAAGTAACTTGGTCATGATCGAGAATCCTTTCTCAAAGGGTTGGAAACAGAAAACAGGAAACGGGCTTGCACTTAAGCGAATCTCGCCGGAGTGCGCGGAACAGCAGCGCAGCACAAACTCCAGGGACTTTGCTCAAAGCTGTAAATGGAAGTGAACCTAAACCAAGAGGGGTGGGTTCAACACTGAATCTTCATCAAGCAAAAGCCATGCTGGCTTTCGCGACAACATGCTCAGTGATTGGCGTTCAAATAAGAAAACGCGAGAGAGTGACGCAGCGCTGTTGCGCGGTCGTTATATGGACCAATGGCAAATCGCCGGTGCATGAGAAACGGTTTTGCGTCCGTAGCGAACGCGGTAATACGGCCAGGACCGCGTTTACTCGTTCGATCAATTGTCGATGGACCGTTCGATTGCTACTGATCGTTGCTTGATCGTTTCGCTGATCACATTGGCATCGGCACGGGCAATCATCAGTGCAGCGACATACCAGTAACTCGAATCCGCCTCCACGTTCATCAACGGTTTCGCTTGGCAGCGAAGTATGACTTGCGTGACAGCAACTCAGTTGGCCTGCCTTGGCACCATCGGTGACCAACGCGTGGCAACCGCATTGGCTCTCGCCATTGACCGTCGTGCATGGGCATATATTGACCAACGATGTCGGCATCGCAAACATCGCCACGAGCAGCCACATCAGGGCTGGTCGAGTGATTCGTTTGAGACACTTGTTCATCATTTCAAAAGGTCTGACAGGTTTACTGCGAGTATGACTTGTGACCATTAATCGGCATCTTCGATTCTCGAAGCCAAGTTTTTAGGTGATGCCAGCCAACTTATCTGTTGAGCTATAAAACGGCAGACGGCCGTGTCAAGGTTTGTGTCGAGGTAGCGTTCTCACTTGTCGACGATCCACGTAGAACCAAACGATTGGCCGGTTCCGTCCGTTGGCTCGCAATCAGCAGGGGCGTTTGCATGAAGTGTCACGGCGGGTGTCGCCCTTGCCTTCACGCTGGAGCCAAAGTCGCTCGCGAGAACCTCTCAGGGAGTCGGTCAGTTGCCATCCTCACAATCGTCATCACTGGAACGCCGATGCGCTGTTCCCCTTCTGATTGAGACGATTCTGCTAGAAATTCGGTAGGTTCCGAACCGAAGGAGATTGCAGGCTGGTCGTTTCATTTCAAGGAGGAATATTCGGTGACCACTGCACGACCAACTTCTACAGCATCAAAGCGAGCGCGGCGTCTGTTGCTTCTGGCGGCTCTCGGTTTCACGACCGGTTGCCAGTCAATCGGCCTGCACGTTGCAACAACCAATCCGCGTCAAAATGCGGATCTCGCTTCAACAAACCAGACAACAGACGGACATCTGTCACATTCGCCTGTTCAGACCGTTGCCTACACCCAGATTGAGACAGAGGCATTTGGTGGCGACGAAAGTGAATCGCCCCAGTCGTTGCGAGATGCAATGGCGTTTGACGGACCTGGAACGGTCGATGACGCCGAACCGATTTACTTGGACAGCCCCGTCGTTGATTTCGGGCAATCCGCTGGCATGACGGTAGATCAGTTCGAGTCAATCGCGCTACAGAACAACCCGACGATCGCCGAACTTGTAGCAACGACGCAAAAAGCGGCAGGATACCGGACACAGGTCAGCCTGAGGGCGAATCCGAGCGTCGGCTATCAGGCGAATCAGCTCGCCGATCAGGGTACCGACCAGCATACGTTCTTTATTTCCCAGACGATCGTTACCGGGAATAAACTCGCACTCAATCGTAGTGTATTAGATCACGCATTGCGTGCTCAATTGCAACATCTAGAAGCTCAGAAATATCGTGTCGCGACAGACATCCGAATCAAGTTTTACGATGCCTTGGCAGCCCAACGCCGCATCCAGCTGATTCAGGAATTTCAGTCGGTCGCGGACAAAGGGCTTGAGTTCGCCGAACTTCGGAAGAAGGCCGAAGAAGGCTCTCAACTAGAAGTCGTGCAAGCCAAAGTGCTAAAAAATGAAATCGACCTGCAACTGCGGCAGGCAGAAGCCCGTTTCAACGCGGCGTGGAAGGAACTGGCTGCGCTGGCGGGTACCCCGCAAATGCCCCCGGCCTCCTTGCAGGGTGAGTTGCCTGCGAATGAAGCCGTAATGGACTGGAGCACTGTCGCCGCAAGCATCGTTGTTTCGAGTCCCGAGTATCAAGCGGCCCAGGCACGCGTCAGTCGGGCGCGAGCTTTGATCTGTCGACACGAGGTACAGCCGATTCCAAATCTGGATGTGTCGCTTGGTGGTGGTTACGACAATGGAACTGACAACGGATTGATCAACCTACAGATCGGCGCCCCAATCCCGGTATTCAATAAAAACCAAGGAAACATCTCCGCAGCTCGCGCCGAGTACGTTCGCGCGTCGCGAGAGGTGGAACGGATCGAGAATGCGATCAAGGCCCGACTGGCTGCCGCGGCCGGCGACTTCGATGCGTCCCTGGCGGCGGTTGAACAATATGCAAGCGACATTCTGCCCAATGCGCAGGAGGGACTGGACCTAGCCGAAATCGCATATAAGGCGGGCGAGACCAGTTACGTCCAAGTTCTAATCGCTCAACGAACCTACTTCGAAACGAATTTACAATACATCGCCTCCCAGGCTCTGCTGGGCCAAGCCCGTGCTCGGGTCGATGGCTACGTCTTGACCGGTGCTTTGGACCCCGTCGTGGACAACAGCGGCGACGACAGTCTTCGCGGCCTGACGTTCAGCCAGCAGTGATGGGGATCGGTTTGGTTTGATCTGCTCAATTCAACTTGGGCTATCTAACGAAAATATCCGGGGCGACCGCAATTGCTATGGACCTTTTTGACAAAAATACCGATACTTCACATAACTCGCAATCCAGGGATTGATCCGTGCTCGCCGTTTGTCGAATCACCACTCTCGTAGCCATGCTGCTGCACTCGTTATTCGGGTGTTCGCTGCATCATGCTGCCGGCTGTGATTCTCACGCTCACGGCTTGTGCGACCACGCCTGCGATGTGGACGGTCACCCAAGTGTCCAGCCCGAAACTGATTGTTGCCATGATCACCAGGGGCACGATCACGGTGATGAGACCGATGGGTCTTGTGGCGGTGAATTAGTCACTGGTAGCGAATCGAACGTCGCACCCTCATGTCCTGGTTGTGAATCGGGTCCTTGTGATGGTAGTTCGCCGGGTTGCCACTCAGTAAGCTCGTGCAGCTTTGTTCCCTCCAGCGATGTTGCCTTTGTCTGCGACGCCGTTTTTGTAGGGTTCGTTTCGTACGATCTTGATCCGAACATGGCTCCGGTTCGCATGATCGCTTGGCAGCAAGAACGCCAGCGACAGTTCTCTGGTGTTGAAGACTCTCTATCTCGCTGTGCATCTCTTTGCACGTGGCAGATCTAACTGATCGCCTTTCTGGCTGAAGCGTCGGGTTAGCAGCAGATTTCGGCAGATTCTTTCTGTCCTGGTTTGCAGTCATGTCCGCTTCTGTTCTTCAGCTCTTCCGCAATCGTCGCGTTCCTCCTTCGCAGTTTCTCGCTGTGCTGGTTTGGACATGCAGTCATTGAAGTGAATGTCGTGTGGGCCGCTACGCGTATTCATTCGCATTCCACCGTTCCCTGCTCCTTTTTCCTGGAAGTAAATATGTCAAAACTCAAGGCGTTTTTTGCGAGGCTTGCTGGTCCAGTCTTGACGATTGCCGCGATCCTTGTTGCCATCGTTATTGGCGGATTTGCCTTCACCGACTACCCACAGAAGCTCGGGCTCGTGGCCGCCGCTGAAGAGGCTGGCCATGAGGGTCACGACCATAGCGATGGCGGTCACGACGACCACTCGGGGCACGATCACGGTGATGGTGGCCATGACGATCACGCGGGTCACGATCACGAGGGCCACGACGAATCGAATTCCATTGAGCTGAGTGCCCAAGCACGAGCCAATTTGAAGTTGACTACCCAAACGGTCTCCGTCGGTCGGTTCAACGAGTACATCGACGTTCCGGCTTCGGTTGCGGATTGGCCAGGGCGGACGCATGTGGCGATAACGTCGCCGCTGACGGGCGTGATCAATGCGATCAAGATCTCGCGGGGGGAATTGATTCAAAGCGGTCGCCCGCTGTTCACCTTGCGACTCACCCACCAGGACCTCGTCGAAACCCAAGAAAAGTTCTTGACCTCGCTCGGAGAACTCGACGTCGAGAAACGCGAGATTCAGCGACTGGCTTCGATCTCCGGCACGGGAGCAATCGCGGGAAAAACTAAACTGGCGCGTGAGTACGAGCGGGATAAATTGAACGCTGGATTAATGGCGGCCAAACAGTCCATGCTGCTGCACGGGCTGACCGCCGAACAAATCGACCGCATCGAACAGCGACGCGAGCTGATCCGTGAAGTCACGATTTACGCTCCGACGCTGCACGCCGATCGTTCACTGCACCACGATTCGCTTCACGGACCGAGTGAAGGTCTGACCGCGGCAAGCGTTGGCAGTATGCGTTTTGCATCTATGCAGCCACCGCCGATCCATCCGGAACATATCGAAGCCGAGTTTCTGGTCACAAAGTTGGAAGCAAGTCGCGGAGAATCAGTGCAGGCGGGTCAGCATTTGGGGCAACTGTCCGATTACAGCCAGATTCTGATTGAAGGCGAAGCCTACCAAAGAGACGGAGAGGCTTTGCAGCAAGCGGCGAACTCGGGAGCACCGCTGCAGGCAGTTTTCGAGACGCAGCAAGGACCGCCACGCATCGTCGAAGATTTGAAAATCGTCTACATCGGAAATGAAGTGAATCGCGAGACCCGGTCGTTGCCATTCTTTGTCTCGTTGACAAACGAAGTCGAGCGAACGGAGCAAATCGAAGGCCAGCAATTCGTGAGCTGGCGTTACAAGCCAGGTCAGCGACTACAGCTTCGAGTGCCGATTGCAGGGTTCGATAATGCAATCGTTGTTCCTAAGGATGCCGTAGCGGAAGAAGGCCCCGAACGCTTCGTGTTCGTAGAAAACAATGATCATTTCGATCGAGTGGCGGTTCAAGTATTGGCGGCCGACTCCATCAACGTCGCCATCAAGAACGATGGTCAAGTTTGGCCTGGCCAATCCATCGCCGTCAGCGGTGCGCATCAATTGCAGATGGCGCTGAAGAATAAGTCCGGCGGTGCGATCGACCCACACGCTGGACACAATCATTGAGACACGGAGAAGGGGAGTCAGGGAGAAGGGGAGATAAATGTCCCCGTCTCTCCATGTCTCCCCGCCGGTCTCCATGTCTCCCCGTCTTTCACACAACGGAATCGACTCGCGAACAAATCATGCTCGATAAAATAATCCAATTCTCGCTCAACAATCGCCTCATCGTGTTGGCGCTGGCTGCCATCATGCTTGGTGTTGGCGCTTGGCAGACGACGAAGTTGCCGATTGACGTCTTTCCCAACTTGAACCGCCCGCGCGTTGTCGTCATGACCGAAGCGCCGGGGATGGCTCCCGAAGAAGTGGAAGCGTTGATCACGTTTCCACTGGAAACAGCCTTCAACGGTGCCAGCGGCGTTGAAGCGGTGCGCAGCAGCAGCGGCATCGGGTTGTCGGTGATCTATGTCGAATTCGGCTGGGAAACCGACATCTACAACGACCGCCAAATCGTCAACGAACGCTTGCAACTCGCGTCGGAAAACTTGCCCGACGGAGTCAAGCCAACACTCGCACCCATTTCGTCGATCATGGGACAGATTCTCATGTACGGCATGTGGAGCGAAGGCGACGTCACCGAGCCGATGGAAGTTCGGACCCTCGCCGACTGGGTCGTGCGTCAACGATTGCTGACGATTCCCGGCGTGTCGCAAGTCTTCACGATGGGCGGCGGACGGATGCAATACCAAGTGCTGGTTGATCCTGACGCGCTGCGCACATTCGGGTTGGACATGGATGATGTTCACGAAGCGGTCAGCGAATCCAACTTGAATGCGACGGGTGGGTATCTCGATGAACGCGGTGCGAATGAATTACTGGTTCGTGGTCTCGGGCGAATCACGAGTTTGGAAGACTTGCGAGAGATCACGATCACGATGCGTGAAGGCCGCTCCATCACGCTTGCGGATGTCGCCAAAGTCGTGCAGGGGCCTCAGGTCAAACGCGGCGACTCTTCGACGTTCATGCGCGTCGATGGTGGCGCGGTCGAGGGTGGTCCAGCGGTCGTTTTGACGATCAACAAACAACCCGGCAGCGACACCCGTGCGGTCGATACAGCCATCGCCGAGGCACTCGAAGAACTAAAAATCTCGCTTCCCGACGACATTCGCTTAGCCAATGTCTATTCGCAAAGGTCATTCATTGACCGAGCGATTGAGAACGTGGTCGAGGCTCTCGCCGATGGCGGCGTGCTGGTGCTCGTGATTCTGTTCCTGTTCCTACTGAACTTTCGCACGACGTTCATCACACTCACCGCGATCCCGTTGTCGATCATCGCGACCGCTTGCGTGTTTGCCGCATTTGGTCTTTCGATCAACACCATGACGCTGGGTGGCCTGGCCGTGGCGATTGGTGAGCTTGTCGATGACGCAATCGTTGACGTTGAAAATATATTCCGGCGATTGAAAGAAAACCGTCACGCGGAATACCCTCGTCCGGTGCTTCGGGTCGTCTATGAGGCCAGCATCGAGGTGCGAAGCAGTGTGGTCTACGGAACGGCGATCGTTGTGCTCGTCTTCATTCCGCTGTTCGCGCTTGAAGGCATGGAAGGCAAATTATTCGTTCCGCTTGCCATGGGTTACGTGGTATCGCTGATCGCGTCGCTGGGCGTTTCGTTGACCGTGACCCCTGTCTTGGCGTCGCTGCTGCTATCGGGCAAGAAGTTTTGGCGATTCGTCGTTCCCGTGCTCGCCCTTGGTATCGCCGCCCTCACCATGTACTGGGTGGTGCCACGTGCGATTCACATCTTGCACCTGCCGTTTGATATGCCCGGTGACCCACTTTGGTGGACGATCGTGTTGACGCCTGCGATTTGGTTTGCGTTGGTGGTTATTGAGAAATTGCTCGGCGGAGAAGAGGCCGAAGAGGGGCGATTGCTGGAGGGTCTGAAAGGCTTGGCAGGGCTGGCCATCAGCTTCAGCACTCGTTTTGCAGGACCGGTTCTGGGCGTCGCCGGCGTCATGGTGGCGTTTTCCGTTTTCGCGGTCAGTCAGTTGGAAAGTGATTTCCTGCCGCCGTTCAATGAAGGAGCCGTTCAAGTCAACGCATTGCTGGCACCGGGAACGTCGCTGGCAACGAGCAATCAGATCGGCGAAATCGTGCAGGAAGAGCTTATGAAAATAGAGTCGGTCAAGTCGGTCGCGCGTCGAACGGGGCGTGCGGAACTGGACGAACACGCCGAAGGTGTCAACGTCACGGAGCTATTCCTTGAAATCGCCGACGATGCAGATCGTGAAAAAACGATCGAAATCATCCGCGAAACGATGGAAGATATTCCCGGTGTGGTCTCGAGTACCGAGCAGCCATTGGCTCACTTGATCAGCCACATGATCTCGGGTGTGAAAGCACAAATCGGCATCAAGCTTTTCGGCGATGACCTGGACGTCTTGCGCAACAAGGCGGAAGAGATGAAGCAGCGAATCTCGGGCGTGGAAGGCTTGGCGGACGTTGTCATTGAACAGCAAACCAATATCCCACAACTGCGCATCGAATTGAACCGCAGTGCGCTCAAACAAAACGGGTTGCGTCCGGCAAACGTCATGGAGTTGGTCGAAACGGCGATGAACGGAACCGTGGTCAGCCAAGTCTTGCTGGGCCAACGGACCTTTGACTTGATGGTCCGCATGGATGAACCGTATCGCGAAGATGTCTCCAAACTAAAACGTTTGGCGGTTCCGCTGCCCAGCGGTGGAACCGTCCCACTCGATTCGGTTGCCAACATCTACGAGAGCGGCGGGCCGAACATGATCAAGCGGGAACAGGTCCGTCGACGAATCGTGTTGCAAGCCAACGTGTCTGAGCGAGGCGTGGTCGACGTCGTTGGTGACATCAAGGAGAAGTTGGCCGAGATGGAGTTGCCACCAGGTTACTTCATTGAATACGGCGGTCAGTTTGAAAGCCAACAATCCGCTTCCCGCCGGTTGTTGGTGCTGTCATGCATTGCTCTTTTGGGCATGTTTCTAGTTCTGTACACGCTATTCAGCAATGTTAATTTTTCGTTGCAGGTGTTAGTGGCTCTACCAACCGCCTTCATCGGCGCGGTCGCTGCATTGGTTATTACGGATCAAAACCTGACGGTCGCGGCAATGGTTGGATTCATTTCGCTGTGCGGTATCGCCAGTCGTAACGGGATCCTGCTGCTGAACCACTACATCCACTTGGTCGAGCACGAGGGGGAATCGTGGACACGGGAGATGGTCAAGCGTGCGGGCCAAGAACGGATGGCACCCGTGCTGATGACGGCGTTGACGTCGGGCATTGGCTTGCTACCGCTGGCCCTGGCCGCCGGTGAACCCGGCAAAGAAATCTTGTACCCGATCGCGACTGTCATCGTCGGCGGGTTGCTTACAAGCACACTGGCGGAGTTCTTCGTACGCCCAGCACTATTTTGGACGATCGGACAAGGGGCAGGAAAGCAAATTGTCAAAGATCATCAGGAAGAGATGATTGGAAAGGACCTGGGGGCGACGAGCCACAAGTCTCACGATCCGGTGGTTGTGACATGAGAAAAGAATCACTGACACGGGGAATCGTTCCTCGTGCTCGCTATCGCGGCGAGCGAATTGGATTGCCGTTTCGGTGCGTTGCCGAAGCGATGACGTTTGTTTTGAAGAAGACTCCCACGGAGGAATGTCAATGTTGAATGTACGGATACTTGCAGTCGCGGCCCTGGTCGCTTCGGTTGCCATGGGTGGCATGTTGGCTCACGCCACCGAGCCGAACACTGCCGCTCAGGAACTCGTCGAATACCGCTTGGAAAAGTGGAAGACGACACACGCTGAAGGCGATCAGAGCAAGAAACTCGTCGAGACGCTGAAGAAGCTTCGCTGCGAAGTGAAGGTCGGCTCTCACGGCGGACACACCGACGTGAACTATCGCTGCCCGAAGTGGCAGAAGTTGGCTCTGAAGAGCCACAAAGAAGCCCATCAGTGGGAAGGCTGGTTGAAGAAGTACGGCTTCGAGACCAAACACGCTCACTAGGTGAATCGAGGGAATGGGGAACAGGAAACTTCGTCCTGTTCCCCGTTCCATTTTTGCTGTCCCATCCACATCTTCCCCCACACAGAAACATGAATATTCGATTTCTCACCGTCACGCTTGCTTGCTTTGCCCTTGCAGGCTGTTCCAAAGATGACATTCAAATCGACGACGCACCCGCCGAATCGTCCGAGCCGATCGTTATGGACGAAATGCCACCAATGATGGACATGGGCGGACATCCTGAACATGGACCGCACGGTGGGGAATTGGTCGAACTCGGAAAAGAAGCCTTCCACATCGAGATGCTACACGGCACCGGTGCGGTCGCCATGTATGTGCTCGACGGTTCGGCAACCAAGCCAGTCGCAATCGAAGCGGACAAGTTGACGGTGAGCCTGAAGCACGATGGGGAAGTGAAGTCGTTTGAACTACCGGCGGACCCACAAGCCGAAGACGAATCCGGAAAGTCGTCACGTTTCACTTCCACTCAGGCCGAGATGGACCAGTGGATGGAATCCGGAGCCGAGGGGGTTGTCATCTTGCAAATCGACGGCAAGTCGTTCACCGGCAAGATTTCGCACGACCATGATCATGAAGGACACGATCATGGTAGCCACGAAGGACATCAACACTAAAGCGTGTGCCCCAGTCGGTCGTGGTGTGTTACCGCGATCGGCAAGGTTCCCGGCCTCGGATACGACTAGCCTCGTGAGGCCGGGAACCGTTTTTGCACTGCCCCAAGTTATTTTCGACGAAAAGGATTTCGATCGACAAGAAAACAACATTTGCCGGAAGAGTTCGCCACCATGCCGCAGAAAACAACCTTCAACAAAACCCTCATTGGCGCCTGCCTCGCATCAGCGGTGCTTGCCGGCGGAGCGGTCTATTTTAGCGTTCCTTATTGGTCCAGTGGACCGCTGGCTGACACGGAGGCTGCCGAGGGCGAGGACGGGCACGGTCATGATGAGGAAGGGGATCACGATGAGGGTGGCGGGGAAGAAGCGGTCGTCCAATTGCCAAAAGAAATGTGGGAAGCGTCCAAGCTGAAGGTGCAGCCGGTCAACCGTCAGACAGTGACGATGCAAACCTGGGGCACGGGAAAGCTCACACTGAACGAAGACCGTAGCGCCAACATCTATTCCATCACCGAAGGGCGAGCGCATGAAGTCCCCGTGAATTTGGGCGACCGCGTTGATGAGGGCCAGACGCTCGCGATCATCGACAGCCGTGAGGTGGGTACAGCCAAGCTGGAATTGTACCAAGCAAGGTTGCAGGAAAAGTTCGCCAAACAGGCCAACGATTTCGCTCAACAGGTGAAGACGAATGCTTTGCAGTTGATCGACGCACTCGATCGGAACGCTTCGGCGGAGGAAATTGAAAAGACGCTTGGTGATAAGCCGATCGGAAAGTATCGCGAACAGTTGCTCGGTGCCTATACGACCCTGGTGCAAGCCCAAACGGATTTCGATCGCATCGAACCGATCGCCAACACTGGCGCGATCGCCGGAAAGCAGTTGATCGAAGCAAGAGCCAACCTCAATACCGCCAAAGCCAGTTTCAACGCGGTTCTGGAACAGTTGCGATTTGGCGTCCCGCAGGATGCCCTCGAAGCGGAACAGGCCGTTCAGCAAGCAGGCCAAGCCGTTGACGTTGCGAAAGCCAAGCTGAACATCCTCGGTTATGACGATGACGATCTTGAAAACATTCAGCCTGACGAGAAGAGCGGGCACTTATCTCACTACGAAGTCGTCGCTCCCTTTGCGGGAACCATCATTGCCAAGAATGTGGTTCTGGCCGAGCGAGTTGGCACCGACACCGAGATGTTTCGTCTCGCCGACCTATCCACCGTTTGGGTTCAAGCCGACATCTATCAAAAGGACCTACCGGCGATCGCCGGGCTCGGCGACACGCTGACCTTTCGTGCTCCGACGGCCAGCGACGGTTCATTGCATACGCATACTGCCAAAATCTTTTATCGCGGCGACGTTCTTGATCCCGACACCCGTACGCTCCGCCTGCAGGCGATTGCCGAAAACGAGGATCGGCATTTGAAGCCGGGAATGTTCGTGGAAATTGAAATACCCTCGGAAGACTCTCAAAACATTTTGGCGGTGCCCGAATCGGCGATTCAGGAAGTGGAGGACAAAACCGTCGTCTTCGTTCAGCAAGGCGAAACCGAGTTTCGTATGGTTCCCATCGTCACAGGGACGAAATCTGATGGCGTTGTCGAAATTCGCGAAGGTTTGAAGGTCGGCGACAAAGTGGTGACGTCCGGTGGATTCGCTCTGAAGTCAGAACTGATGAAAGGAGAGATCGGCCACGGACATTAGGAATTGATGATTTGAGATTGCAGATTGGCAAAGGCTGACTTCAATCTGCAACCCTCAATCTGCAATCTGCAATCTCCAGTCGACAATTAGTAATGATAAATCGCATTATTGACATCTCGCTGAACAATCGCATCGTCGTCCTCTTGGGCGTCGTGCTGTTGGTGGTCGCTGGCATCTATTCGATGTTGCGGCTTCCCGTCGACGCAGTGCCCGACCTGACCAATGTTCAGGTTCAGGTTTTGACCACGTCACCGGCGCTCGGCCCGGTCGAAATGGAGCAATTCGTTACGTTCCCGGTCGAAACCGCAATGAGCGGTATCCCGAAGGTGATCGAAATCCGCAGCGTTACGCGGTTCGGACTTTCCAACGTGACCGTCGTGTTCGAGGAAGGCACCGACATCTACTGGGCTCGCCAATTGGTTGGCGAACGTCTGACCGAAGCCCGCGCGGAGATTCCGTCGGACATCGGTGTGCCCACAATGGGACCGATCGCAACGGGGATGGGCGAGATTTATCAGTTCGAGGTTCGAGCGAAAGAGGGCTACGACTACAGCCTGCAAGAACTGCGGACCATTCTCGACTGGAACGTGGCTTTTCAACTCCGCGGTGTTCCCGGCGTGATCGAAGTCAACACGTTTGGTGGTGAGCTGAAAACCTACGAAGTCCAGGTCGATCCCACCGCGATGCTCAATTATGGCATCACGCTTCAACAAGTCTTCGATGCCCTGGATCGCAACAATGCCAACGCTGGTGGCGGATACATCCAACACTATGAAGAGCAACGACTGATCCGCGCCGAAGGGCTGGTTGAGTCGCTGGATGATATCGGCAGCATCGTGTTGGACAGCCGCGAAGACGGAACGCCGATCTTGGTTCGCGACATCGGCGAAGTTCAGTTTGCGCCGCTGCTGCGTCAAGGCTACGTCACCCGGGACGGTCGAGGCGAAGCGGTCGTTGGAATCGTGATGATGTTGATCGGCGAAAACTCCCGCGTCGTCGTGCAGGACGTCAAAGCGGAAGTGGCCGAAATTCAAAAGTCGCTGCCCGAAGGTGTATACATCGAAGCGTTTTACGACCGCACCGAGTTGGTCCAACGGGCCGTTGATACCGTCATTGAGAACGTCAGCGGGGGTGCCATCCTGGTCATCATCATGTTGTTCCTGCTAGTTGGCGATTGGCGAGCCGGTTTGATTGTGGCCTCGGCAATTCCATTGTCCGCCTTGTTCACTTTCATGGCGATGAAATACTTCGGCGTCTCGGCCAATCTTTTGAGCCTGGGGGCGCTCGACTTTGGGATTATTGTTGACGGTGCCGTGGTGATGGTCGAAAACGTGATTCGGCAAGTGGGGTTGGCGAAACAACGCAATCCTGATTTGCAAAAGGCGCCACTGAAAGTCTTTCGGGAAGCGGGTCACGAAGTTGCTCGACCGATTCTGTTTGCTGGTGCGATCGTGATCATCGTCTTCATTCCGATCCTGTCGTTGCAGGGCATCGAAGGAAAGATGTTCGGCCCGATGGCTTTCAGCTTCATGTCGGCATTGGTCGGCGCGTTGATTCTGTCGTTGACCGTGATGCCGGTTCTCGCATCGCTTTTCTTGGCTCGCAAATTCACACAGAAAGACCCCATCTTAATTCGTTGGGCGAAGCGAGCCTACGAACCGACGTTGCGTCTGAGCATGAAGCACCCCGTTGCCATCGTGTGCATCGCGACCTTCTCGCTCGCCATCGGCATTTTCATCGCCAGCCGCTTCGGAGCGGAATTTGTGCCGAAATTGGACGAAGGTGACATGGCGATTCAAGCCGTGCGATTGCCCAGCGTTTCACTGGAACGTTCGATTGAGATGACAACTGACATCGAACAAACGTTGATGGACGAGTTTGGCGAGGAAGTCGAATCAGTCGTATCCAAAACCGGACGCCCGGAAATCGCCACCGATCCGATGGGCGTCGAAGCGAGTGACATCTTCGTCATCATGAAGCCACGCGACGAGTGGCGGTTCGATGACAAACAAGAGCTGATCACTGCGATGAGCGAAGCGCTGAACAAACGGATTCCTGGAAACAACTTCAGCTTCACTCAGCCGATTGAGCTGCGTGTTCAAGAACTGCTATCGGGTGTTCGCAGCGATATTGGAATCAGCCTGTACGGCGACGATCTTGAAACGTTGCAAAAGATCGGCAATGAAATCGCTGGCGTGGTCTCTCAAGTACCCGGTGCGGCGGACGTCCAGCCCGAGCAAACGGGCGGCCTGCCTTATATCCAAGTGAAGATTTTGCGAGATCAGATCGCGCGTTACGGAATCAATGCCGGAGACGTGCTCGATGCGGTCGCGACGATTGGGGGCAGAGACGCTGGCGAAGTCTTTGAAGGCCAAAAGCGATTCCCGTTGATGGTCCGCTTAGCACCCAATTATCGCAAGGATTTGGAATCGCTCAAAAAGATGCGAATTGCGGACAAAAGCGGACGACAAATCCCGCTCGAACAACTTGCCGAAATCACCGTGGGTCCCGGTATCGCACAGATCAGCCGGGACGAAATTCGCCGTCGCTTTTTGGTTCAAGTCAATGTTCGTGGTCGCGACTTGGCCGGTTTTGTGGGCGAAGCTCAAGCGGCCGTTGAATCCCAGGTGGACTTGCCGCCCGGTTACCGCGTGACGTGGGGAGGTCAATTCAAGAACCTTCAAGACGCCGTCGGGCGATTGTCCATCGCCGTTCCTTTGGCACTTTTCCTGATTGGATCATTGCTCTACCTGACCTTTAACTCGGTCAAGTTGGCGTTGCTGATCTTCCTGAACGTTCCGATCGCGACCGTCGGCGGGATACTTGCGTTGTGGATTCGCGACATGCCGTTTTCAATCTCCGCCGGCGTCGGATTCATCGCGTTGTTCGGTATCGCGGTCATGAACGGAGTCGTATTGATTGAACACATCCGCGCTTTGCGTCAATCTGGCAACGACACTGATGACGCCGTCTTCACCGGCGCGGTCGACCGCCTGCGTCCCGTCTTAATGACCGCCACCACCGACGCGCTCGGCTTCTTGCCAATGGCATTCTCAACCAGCAGCGGCGCGGAGGTGCAGCGCCCGCTGGCGACCGTCGTCATTGGTGGAGTGATCACCTCCAGCCTACTGACCTTGATTGTGCTTCCTTCGATCTACCACTGGTTCGAGCCGAAGGAAGAAGTGGAGGAAATGGAGAATGGAGAATAGAAAATGGGTTTATCAACTTCCAACTTCCAACTTCCAACTTCCAACTCCCATTCTCAATTCTCAATTCCCCCCCCAACTCCCATGCCTCTCATCGAAGAATTTGAACGATCCGGAGTTTGGCTGTTCCGTTGGCGCAGCTATCTTCCCTTCGTTTTCCTCCCGCTGATCTTTCTCGCTGCGACGCGATACCCCACGATCGAAGCGAACCCGAGTCTGCATCTCGCGTGGGGCATTTTTAGTCTTGGCGTTTCGTTACTTGGACTTTTTGTGCGATGCCACAGCGTCGGGCACGCTGCCGAAGGCACCTCCGGTCGTAACACCAAGAAACAGATCGCCGAGTCACTGAACACCTCTGGGTTCTACTCGGTGCTGAGACATCCTTTGTACTTTGGCAATTTTCTAATCGCGTTGGGAATCGTGATGCATTCCTTGTCGCCATGGCTGATTGCAATCTATGTGATGTCGTTCGCGTTGTACTATGAGCGCATCATGTTCACCGAAGAAGCCTTCCTGCGGCAGAAGTTTGGACGAGAGTTTATCCGGTGGGCAAATCGTACGCCCGCTTTTGTGCCGCGAATCAGACGGTGGCGGAGCGCTGAACTACCGATGAATTGGCCCAAAGTGATTCGCGCCGAATCAGCGGCCGTTGCCGTGATCGCGTTGGCGTTTCCGGGACTGGAATTCTTGATGCACCGAATGCAGCAAGGGAAGGTCGCCGTCGAAACCTCGTGGTATCTCGTCTTCGCTGCTGGCCTATTGCTCTATGGCGTTGCCCGGATCATGAAACGTCAATTTCGGCGTTGGGCGAAGTACGAAGACATCATGACTAGGGCGAGCGAATAGCAAAGCCAACCGTTTAAGTTGACATGTCGAAGTGGAGAAAAGAGAGATGATGCAATCGAACCAAGAGGAGGCAAGAAAAACCATACTCATGGCCATTTCTGATTCGACGCTTCGATACCAATATTCGTCGCGACTTGCCAGCGAGGGATTTAGCGTTGCGAATGTTTCCGACGCGATTGAGTGTTTGGATGCTTTGCGTTGCCGTGCCTTCGACATTTTAGTGGTGGAAATGGAGCTACCGTCGGGGCGAGGTGAAGGCATCGTCAACATGATGAGCTACGATCCGCAAATTCAAACGATCCCGGCAGTGATTATCGAAATTCCCGATGATTCACTAAATGACCACAGACGCAGTAAGGGGTCTCCATATGCAATCGAGGAACTCGTGCAAGTCATCAAGAGTCGCCTACACCACGAATCCCATTGAGTCGCTGCTTAAGCACTGAAATTCAATTGAAAGAAAACAGCATCGAAACGCGTATCGACAAGTCACTAGCGAGGTTGGGGTTTCCAAACTTGAATGTCATGATGGATTCGCACGGAATGGCCGAACTGACAGGGGCAGTCCGGGACGTAAACGATCGCTCGCTCATCACGGCAATCGTTCGCACGACGCCGGGGGTAACCGGCGTCAAAAACTTAGTGAAGGTGGAATCATGATACGACCTAGCATTTCGAGTCAACGTCCACTCGAGCGTCGATCAGTGGTGTCCGCCAACGCCGAGGTGCAGACGTCCGACATCAAGATGCACACCGCCGTGGCCGCGATAGGCGGGGCGGTACGAGCGAAAGCTCGGTGCGTAGTGGCCGCCGTAGGCCGAGCCGTAGGCCGAGCCGTAGTAAGGCGTGACAATGCGTTGCCGCGTGACGCCATGACCACCGTAATACCCGTGACCGCCGGTGTATCCGTGCCCGTAGTTAACGTGGCCGCCACCATGGCCAACGTACCCATGGCCGCCGCTGTAACCATGACCACCGCCGTGATGGAAGTCAGCAGCCGTTGCGTCAGCCGATGGAATCAGGAAGGTCAGGGCAGCACCAGCGAAGGCAATCATCAAAAAGCGTTTCATGTTTCGGTTCCTTTGAAAGGGGGGAGGAGTGAACGATGGATTGGTAATGCTCATGGCGTGCCAAACCATGAAACATCTGTAAAACACCGTGTTTTCAGTTTTGCCGCCGATTTGCGATTGCCGAGCGCAGTCACATTGATACCAGATTGTCGTCACTTTTATGTCATCCTTTTGATTGTTTCCTTGCGAGCGGGGTGATCGGATGATCGAGAACGGCGGCTGGCTTAAGACCTGGAGCGGGCGGAGATTTCATCGAGCCGCGGTTTGCGTCGTCGGTGCGGCCATCCTGTTTGCTGCCTTGACCGGCCCCCGGTGCCACTGCCAAGTCGCTGGCTGGCATCACGCCGCACTGACACCGCAAGAATCGTGCAGCGACTGTAGCGGAACTCGCCAAGAGTTTCGGCGGTCCGCATCTTCTTGCTGCGAAGCCGAAAGCCTTTGCGGCTTCCGCTACGGTTGTTCGGAAGAGTCCTGTCCATGCGCTCCGTGTTCCTGCCATGACGCCAACCCCGTGGTGTATGCGGAATCCGTCACTTCGTCGCTAAGACCTAACTCGCCAGCGGCTAGATATTCTTGCTGGCCCTTTCTTCCGCCCAGGATGCCGGTACTGGTCTGTCGCTACGACGGACGCGGTGCCAATTCGTTTGAAACCTCTCCGAAGCTCTGTGCGCGACTTTGTCGTTTTTTGATTTGAGTCATCACTCGAACGAAAACCGTCACGTCGCCCGGAAACGATTCCGGCATCACAACCTCAACGGCGGAATGGTCCCGTCGATGCTCGAAGAAGGAAATTTCAAAACATGTTGGTTTACTCAAGGGAAATTGAAAAATGGATTTGTCTGCCTAGCTCTCAAGCCAAGATGGCAAGAGTCGGTCGCAGTCGAACGAGAATGCCGGTCGACGCTCCTCGCGCCGCCGCCATCTGTTGCGGTGACCTCATTTCACCCGATGACGAAGACACGGTCGTTGAAGAAGACATCACGGCTCATTGGCGACCCGAATCCGAGTCGCATGCAACACAGACATCTCGATCCGCGTCTCAGCTGGAAGACTCGGCGAACATTTTGGTGGCGATCACCAACGGCAACGAACGTCGTCGCTATGTCGATGCCTTTCGCACCGCTGGCTACCGTGCCGGCGAAGCCACCGATGGATTGTCGTGTTTATTGTCGCTCCGTTCGGAGGCGTTTGACATGTTGGTCATCGACCAGCACCTGTTGTGGGGTAGCGGAGACGGTGTCGTCGAAGTCATGCATCACGATCCTTCGATTGACCAAATCCCCGTCGTGCTACTGAACTTTCCATCGCCCGATGATCCACTCGAAAGCTCAACGAGCAGTCAGCACGAGTTTGGTTGCGACGATATTGTTCGTATTGTGCAACAACGTCTGGCTGGGAACTTTTGATGGCCGACTCCATGACCAAAACTCACCGTCGGGCCTATCCAACAGTGACGCTCGTGCTGTTGGCAGTCAACGTGCCGATCGCCGTTCTAGTAGGTTTCTTGTTGGTGACGGATTACCGACGAGAGATGCGGCGCGCCACGGATGCTCGACGCGTCACGCTCGGTGACGAAGCGGGTGTGATCGGAAACGCGCTATTGCGGCTGACTGAGCCAGGTGAATCGGCGGACATCACGGCGTTCCTGGAAAGCAGTTGCGCCGAAACCGCTGGCCCGGACTCGCCGGGGCATTGGATCAACGTCCGCTGGAATGGACGTGCGCTGCACACCCATACCAGCCAGGCCGGACAAGCCATTTCAATGGATGCTGCGGATTCAAGTCGCGAAACGATCGCGGGACGATTTTCATCAGGGAATCTAACCGTCGAAGTTTGGGAGTTGGCCGCGGAGATTCGTCGAAGTGTGCGAGGTGAAATCTTGATGCACGTCAGTTGGCTGCTGGGCATCGCGGCACTGGCGGCGTTGATCGTCGATGTTGTACTCGTGCGTTTGATCGCCAAGCCAACGATGCAGCTCGCCGCTGCAGTCAAACGACTCGGTTCGCAGCAATTCGAGATCGAACCCACTTCATTCCTCAGTTCGGAATTGAATGAATTGAGTGAGTCGATTGCAGCGATGGCAAAGTCATTGCATGTTGCTCAATCGAATCGAGCGACCGCGATGAAACGAGCCGAACAAATCCAACGCAAGTTGCTGCCCAGCAAAGTTGACGTTCCTGGTCTCTGTATTGCCACGCACTACCAACCCGCCGAAGAAGTCGCCGGTGATATTTACGACGTGATGAAGCTGCGCGACGGATCGTGGTTGATCTACGTCGCGGACCTTGTCGGGCACGGCATCCCTGCGGCCATGAGTGCCTCGATTCTGAAACTTGTCATCGACTCGGCTGCAGTCGGCTGTACCGATCCGGGATTGCTAATGGGACGCGTTAACCGAGCACTGCCGCGTTACTTGGCCGAAGATGGCTTTGCAACGGCGATCATGCTGCGTTGGAATGCCGAATCAAAGGAGCTGCAGTTTGCCAGTGCGGGGCACGAGCCCATGCTGCTGGTTCATGAGGGTGAAACGAAGTCGATCGAAGCGACCGGCTTGCCCTTAGGGATAGACGTCGCTTTGGACTGGAAAACGGAAACGATCCAGCTCCATCCTGGCGACCGTTTCATGCTGCTAACGGACGGGATTAGTGAAGCGACTAACAAATCAGAGGAAATGTTTGGCCGCACGCGAATCCAGCAGCTCGCACTGGACGACGGCTACGCTTGTGTCGCCGAACTCGCTCGTACGTTTGCAGATCGCGTCAGCGCGCACATTGGCGACCAGCCATCACAAGATGACATCACACTGTTGGTGGCCCAGTGCCAGGAGAGCAAAGCATGAAACAAAAGAGAAAAACGAAACCATCAATCAATAGCCAATCAACCTCCACCCGTCAGACAAGGAAGGGAAATTCAATGAGTCATTCTTCGTTACGTTTTGCATTGCTGGCGGTTGGAGCCGCTACTGCGATTCAACTTGCAGTGATCTCGACGTCATGTGCTGCAGAACCAACGCATGTCGCTGCGCTGCCCAACGCTCCTCACGCCAGCAGTCTGTCGAAAGAAATTCGCAGCGCCGCAGATCGCGTTTCGCCCGGATTGGTGACCGTCTATTCCTTGCGAGGGCCGCGAATGACCGTACCCTGGCGGATGCGTGAGGAGATGAGGAACCATCGTGAATGGAACCATTCGGGGTTCCAACCTTCCGCGCAACCAACTGTCTCCTCGCCCGACGATCAAGGTTCCGGGATCGTCATCGACAGCAAAGGATTTGTGCTGACCTGCCATCACGTTGTCGCGGACGCCGATGCCGTCTTTGTGCGGACGGCCGATGGTCGGAAATTTCACACCGACCATGTTTGGTCGGACCCGGAAACAGACCTCGCTCTTATCCGCTTGGACGACGCCGATGAACTCAAAGCAGTTCAACTGGGCAACTCGGACGATTTAGAATTTGGAGAATGGGTGGTGTCGGTGGCATGTCCTTATGACTTGGAGCAGTCCATCAGTTCGGGCATCATAAGCGCGACACAGCGATGGATACCTGGCACGCCGCATCCACTGATTCAAAACGCTGCGGCAACCAACCCTGGAAGTTCTGGTGGCGCGCTGGTGAATCTCCGAGGTGAAGTGGTCGGGATCATCATCGGCGGCTACAGCACAACGGGTGATTTCCAAGGCATCGGCTTGGCGGTGCCAATCAACATAGCGAAACAAATCGCACAGCAACTGCGAACGGCCGGGAAGGCTCAACACGGATATTTCGGGTTTTCAACGCAAATGCTCTCGCCTGACATGGCAAAAACGCTTGGTCTACCAATCCAAGCTGGCTTGTACGTGAAAGAGATTCACGACAATTCACCAGCGAGCCGAGCCGGGCTTCAAGAAGGAGACGTTGTGACGCAATTTGATAATACGGCGATCGACGACGAGTTCGATCCTCGACTTTTCTACCAAGACCCGGTGCCGGGTAAGGAACACACGCTCACGCTGTACCGCAATGGCCAAACCATCCAAGTCCCGATCGAAATGGGACAACCCCCGGTTTGGGACGCAACCTCGAGCGAGCAAACGAAGACACGGCCTGTCGTATCATTTAAATACCTCGACCAAGAACTGGGACTTGGCTTGAGCACGTTGACCCCCATGGAGACCCACGAATTAGACCTTCCTGAAGCAACCCAGGGCGCTCTGATCACACACGTCGCCAAAGGAAGTATCGCCTATCTCGAAGGCTTAGCCGCTGGAATGGCGGTCGTCCGCATCAATGAACACGCGATTCGCAACCTGGATGATTATGAACGTATTCGCGAACGATCCGACCCCGAAAAACCTGTGTTGATGCTGGTGCAAGCGAATCAAAGCAAGTATTTGGTCATGATAGAAAACAATCAGAGGGAAGACGATGAATAAGTCGAACTGGATCAGCAAGTCTCGCTCAACCCACTGTGTTCGACGGCGAATACACCGTTACCAAATCACTATTTAGTTTCCGCTACAAGTTCCCCGTGCGATTACATCCGACTTAATGACAATGAATAGAGGAGTACCCCATGTTCAACAAGATTCTGTACACAACCGATTTTTCGGATGATTCAAAGCGCGCCCTCGCTCTGGCCACTTCGATCGCAGCGCTCCATCAATCGAAGCTGTTCATCGTTCACGTTGCTGAAACGACGGTCCCGGTCACGGTTCTGCCGCCGGCGGGCGCAGCCACCGTCTTGCCACCCGTTGTTCCGACGCGAGAAGAACTTTCGGAGCAGCTTCATGGAATCACGCCCGACGATCCGATCGTCCAGTACGAACACGCGCTGCTGTCCGGTGTGGCCGGTGAGGAAATTGTCGCATTTGGCCGAGACACGTCCATTGACCTGATTGTCATGTCGACCCACGGCCGCAGCGGGCTCGAGCGATTCCTGCTGGGTAGTGTGGCCGAGCATGTCGTCCGGCACGCGACATGCCCCGTTTTGACATGCAATGCGGAGATGCAGTGAGCTACGGCAACCAAGCTCGAATCGTACCCATGACGATCGCATGTTTCTTTGCAGGCCTATGTGTTCTCACCTTCAGTGGTTTGACATTGGCTCAAGAAACATTGGTCGCTGCGAAAACGTCGGCGGTAGAGTCGAACCTATCGGCGGAGCAAGCGGACACTCACGGCCATGGGCCGGAGGAACATGAGCTTCCGTTTTCACCGATCATTGCTGAACTGGGAATTGTGATTGTCGTAGCCGCGAGCGGTCGCTGGATCGCGGAACGCGCCGGTCAGTCGCCGGTGCTGGGAGAGTTATCTGTAGGAATTGTGTTGGGAAATATCGGCGTTTGGCTAGGTGTCCCTTTCTTCATTCTTGTGATGAATCTAGGGGATGCCATCACATTGTTAAACGAGGTTTGGCTCAGTGGAGAGTCAGTGCAAGCTGCAGCGGAAAATGTGTTTGCACCCAGCGCGACGGACCGGCGCACCGGGACGGGCCCGCTGCTGGAAATCATGACGGGACGTCAAGGACCACGCTACGTCGCGATGGGGTTCGCGATTTGGTTGTTTTCGGAATTGGGCGTACTGCTGCTATTATTTTTGGTGGGCTTGGAGTCGCAAGTCGGCGAATTGTTGGAAGTCGGTCGCCGCGCGCTGTCAGTAGCAATCGTTGGCATTGCGACGCCTTTTCTATTGGGTTTCTTCGCAAGCCAATGGTTGCTTCCTACCGCCGAGATATCCGTGCATCTATTTCTGGCGGCGACGCTTTGTGCCACCAGTGTTGGTATCACGGCGCGCGTCTTTCGTGATTCAGGAAAGTTGCAGTCCCGTGAGGCGAAGATCATCCTTGGAGCTGCGGTCATCGACGACATTTTGGGTTTAATCATTCTGACGGTTGTTGTCGGAATTGCGTCCACCGGTCAGTTCAGCCTTTGGAGAGTCAGCCAGATCAGCTTGATGTCGTTCATTTTTCTAGCAGCCACAATTTTGTTTGGTGGAAAGCTTGTCGGCTGGCTGATTCCACGATTCACGGCGATGGGCGAGCATCAGATCAAACTGCTCTTTCCACTGGCACTGGCGTTCTTTATGTCGTGGACAGCGAGCATGATCGAACTCGCTCCCATTGTCGGGGCATTCGCAGCAGGTTTGATTCTCCGAGAAGATCATTTCCGGACCGATGCCCGTCACACAATGGAAGGCTTGATTTCGCCGCTGGAGAAACTTTTCGCCCCCGTCTTTTTTGTTGTGATGGGAATGCAGGTTGATCTTCGGTCGATGACGTCACCGAGGACATTGTCGCTGGCACTGATTCTTTGTGTGATCGCGATCAGCGGAAAACTGATCTGCGGCGTGGTGGCAGGACGCGGAACCAATCGTTGGGCCGTCGGAATCGGAATGATTCCGCGAGGCGAAGTGGGGCTGATTTTTGCCAGTATCGGCAAAGGCCTGGGTGTTGTTAGCGGTTCCACATTTTCAGCGATTGTTGCGATGGTCATCGTCACAACTGTAGTTACACCGATCTTGCTCAAGTGGTCATTTAGACGAATAGATGATGAGGGTCGTGACGAGTCATGACTAGACCCGAAGACGGAGGGTCGCGATTTGGAGGCCCGAACGTACATTTAATTCACTGCTGGGAAGCGAAGGCCGGCTTGGTTTTGATAGGGTGAACATATAGCGCAGCGTATTGCTGCCGACGTCCTTCCCCCAACGCAACCGGTTTCGACGCGATACTAGACGATGCATACAAGAAAGATTCTGCCAGTTAAGAGCGTACTTGTTGATGACCACCACATTCAGGAGAAGCTGTCGTGGCAGAGCGGAGTTGTGTTATAGAAATGGATATGGACTGGAAATTGGAACTTATGTTCGCCTTTCGTGCGGTGCTTGCCGCGGGACTCGGCGGATTCATTGGCTGGGAACGCGAATGGCACGGGCGGGAAGCTGGCATCCGAACCTACGCTTCTGTGGCGTTGGGGGCTTGCGTGTTTGCCTTGATCTCATCACATATCCCGGGTGCGGATCAGTCACGCATGGCAGCCAACATTGTTACCGGCGTAGGGTTCCTTGGCGGGGGCATCATCCTTCGGGATAAGGGTCGAACCTTGGGCCTGACGACAGCGGCAACCGTATGGGCAACCGCGGCAGTAGGGACCGCCATCGGATTTGGAATGTACTTATTGGCAGTTCTGACTTCCGTGATTGTGTTCGGCGTGCTGGCGTCGCATCACATTCCCGGGTGGAAGAACCTTGCCAAGACAAAGTGCGACGATGCGGCGGACGCAGATTCACTGCCGAATGACGAATAACGAAAGAATAAAATGACACAGAAAATAGAACTAAGCCTTGAACCATTGCTGCCGGGCATCGCGGATTCACAGGACCAATGCGTTGAACGACTCGCAAACCTGTTGCAAGCCAAAGCCGGGATCGATTCAGCGCATGGGCTGACGACAACCGATACGGAAAATCAGTTGTGCATACACTTCGACCCCGCTGTGGTTTCGGTAAGTGAAGTTCGCGAGTTTGCACGACGTGCCGGCGCCACGTTGAACCAGCGATACGGTCACCTTTTACTGCGAGGAGACGCGACTTACGCACGTCGCGCGTCAGCAATCGAAGCGAGGCTTTCCCGGATTGACGGCATCCTCGAAGGAGTCGTCAGCCCGGACGGAGCGGTGCGAGTGGAGTTTGATCGCGAGGTTACCACGAAGGAGGCGATTGAGTCGGCTCTAAGAGACGGAAAGCAGCCAGTTGAGCCCGATTCAGACGATCACGCCGGGCACGACCACGACGATGAAGGTCACGAGGCGGACCACGACCATTCGGGACACGATCATGCACACGACGGCATCTTCGGTCCCAAGTCAGAATTGATCTTCGCAATCCTCTGCGGCGTGTTCTTGCTGGTCGGATGGCTGATCGAAACCTTTGCCGAATTGAACGATTGGATTCCGTTGGGGTGTTTCATTGCGGCCTACGTTTTTGGTGGCTACTACACCGTTACTGAGGCAATCGAAAAGATCCGGGCTGGCAAGTTTGAGATTGACTTCCTAATGCTCATCGCCGCGGCCGGTGCGGCGTCACTGGGTGCTTGGGCCGAAGGAGCGTTGCTGCTGTTCCTATTCAGCATCGGACACGCTCTGGAAGGCTACGCAATGGGCAAAGCTAAACGTGCCATCGAAGCCTTGTCCGAACTTGCTCCACGAACAGCGCGCGTTCGACGCGATGGAGCAGAAACGGAAGTTCCGGTTGAGGAGCTGATCGTTGGAGATATCGTCGTCATCAAACCTGATGAACGAGTCCCTGCCGACGGTTTCGTGATCGCTGGCGAATCGAGCATCAACCAAGCACCAATCACGGGCGAAAGCGTTCCAGTCGACAAACGCCCCGTCGATGATATCGACGCAGCCGCAGCCGACCCCGAATCGCTTTCCGGAGAGTATCGAGTATTCGCCGGGACGATCAATCAGTCTGGTTCGATTGAGATCCAAGTCACCAAAACCGCGGCGGAAAACACGCTCGCCCGCGTCGTCACGATGGTCAGCGAAGCGGAAACGCGGGTTTCGCCGACGCAAAAGTTTACGAAAAAGTTTGAGCGGTATTTCGTGCCTTCCGTCATCGCCGGCGTCGTGCTGTTGTTGTTCGCACCGTTGGTGATCGACGAAAATTTTAGCGAGTCGTTCTACCGAGCGATGGCAGTCCTCGTTGCGGCAAGCCCGTGCGCTTTGGCGATCGCAACACCCAGTGCAGTTCTGAGCGGTGTCGCGCGAGCTGCTCGCGGAGGAATCCTGGTCAAAGGCGGCGGGCCACTGGAAAGCCTCGGTAGTCTCGATTCGATCGCATTCGACAAAACAGGAACGCTGACCGAAGGCGAACCGAAAGTCACCGACGTTCGCACGGCGGATGGCGTCGATGAATCGGAACTCTTGCGCTTCGCCATCGCCGTGGAAGACCTCAGCAAACACCCGCTTGCCAAAGCCGTCGTCCGAGACGGCAAAATGAAGTTGGGAGAAGGGGAGAACGGGAGTGGGCGAGATATTCCAGAAGCGACCGATCTGAAAAGCATCACCGGACGTGGGATTCAAGCAACCGTCGAAGGCGACTTGGTTCACATTGGCAAAGACGACCTATTCGCAGAGGTCGATGGTCCACCGCTTCCTGACAGCGTGCGTTCAATCGTCGAGTCGCTCGAACAAGACGGCCGCACGACGATGATCGTACGTCGCGGCGACCGTTACCTCGGCGTCATCGGACTGATGGACACACCACGCGAAGCGTCCAAGCGAACGATTGCTCGGCTGCGTGAACTCGGCATCCAACGGATGATTATGATCTCTGGCGACAACCAACAAGTCGCCGACGCGGTCGCGAAGGAAGTTGGACTCGATGAAGCACGTGGCGACCTGATGCCCGATGACAAGGTCGCCGAGATCAAGAAGCTGCATAGCGAAGGCGGCGTCGCGATGGTCGGCGACGGAGTCAACGATGCCCCCGCGATGGCCTCAGCATCCGTCGGTATCGCCATGGGAGCCGCCGGAAGCGATGTCGCCCTCGAAACCGCCGACGTTGCCCTGATGGCCGACAACCTCGACCACCTCCCGCTCGCCATCGGCCTGAGCCGAGCCACCCGCCGCATCATCCGACAAAACCTCTGGATGAGTCTTGGCATGGTCGCCTTTCTCGTCCCCGCGACATTATTGGGACTCAACATCGGCCCCGCCGTCGCCCTCCACGAAGGCTCCACCCTCGTCGTCGTCTTCAACGCCCTGCGACTACTCGCGTACAAGCAATAGTCCCAAGTATTCCTCGCAAAGTCAGATTGATGAGCCGCACTGTTTACCCCCGGTGGGTATGTGTAGAATTGCGATAATGGAGCCTTCGCATGAAAATACAGCTCAGAATTCGATTGACGAACCGATGGTGCAAGCCGCTTCGGTCGGTGATCGACGTGCGCTGCGCGACATCTACGAGGCGACCAGCGACCGGGTGTTTCGATTGATGGTTCGGATGGTCGGCGTCCAAGATGCCGACGATCTGACGCAGCAGGTTTACATGCGAGCATTCTCCAAGCTCAGTCAGTTCAGTGGCGACTCGAAGTTCGAGACTTGGTTGTACCGCTTGGCAACCAACGAAGCCTTGCAGCACCTGCGACGCGAGAAGCATCGACGGACGAAGGAGTTGATCGTCGAGCCTGCGATGGGGGCAACCGACCAAGTCGAGCAAGACGAACGCGTCGAAATGGTTCGCCACGCCCTCGATCAACTCGATCCAGAGCTACGGGCGATCTTCACGCTCAAAGAAGAAAGCGGTTTGTCGTACCAAGAGATCGCCCAGACCCTCGACATCCCCGAAGGTACGGTTGGGTCGAGGCTTACTCGGGCGCGGCGGGAATTGCGACGGTTGGTCGAAGATCGTGGGGAGTAGCGAGTGTCTTACCCCACGCTATTTCAATAGGGGCAGCCGACTGTCCGATCCAATTGAGCGATAGTACCGGCCAGTGTAGCGTCGATGCGGGCGAGTTGTGTCTCGAACATCAATAGCTCGCGGTAGGTTTCGATCAACGTGAAGAAGTCCGTGCGTTTTCCTCGGTAGTCGGCGATCGACAGTTTCAGTGTGTCTTCGGTGCGCGGGATGATCCGATCTTCGTAGATGTCACGCTGTTCCACTAAGGCATCGGCTTGAACAATCAAGCGTCGGATTTTTCCGTAAAGCTCGTCTCGTTCAGCTTCCAGGCGTCGAGTCGTGCTACTGCGACGATGAGCTGCTTCACGGATTCCGGCGTTGATCTTCTCTCGCCAGATCGGCAATGTCGTTCCGAAGCTGACACTGAGTTGATCGTTTCCGTTGGCCACTGGACTAAGAACGTCATGATTGTCACTGACCAATCCCCAGTTCAATCCGACACTGAAGTCTGGATACTGCTGCAAGCAAGCCAAGCGTTCTTTGTCGCGATCGCGTTGGATTTCCCAGGCGAGGCCGCGTAGCTTCGGGTTGCACTGTTCGGCCAGCGCGATCAGTTCTTCAATTTGCTGTGGAGTGTCAGTGATGCCGATTTCATCCGTCGTTTCTGGAAGTATGCCGACGGGTTGTTGTAGCAAAGTAGCGAGGTCGGCTTGGGCAAGCAACTTTTGTTTCGCAAGCGTGATGAGTTGGTCGTCGAGCCGATCGGTTTCGAGTTGTGCTCGCAACACGTCCTGTTGTGACCCACCGCTGCGGTAACGCGCCTCGGCAACATCGGTTAAGTCAGCGACGAGGTCTTTGGTTTCTTCGATGATCGAAATTGCTCGCGTGGCAAACCAAACTTCGTAGTAGGCGAGACGAACAGACTCGGTAATCTCGCGAGCAATCGCGTCGACTTCGGCTTGAGCAATCTGGACTTCGCGGCTAGCGATAACAGCCTTGGTCTTCAGCTTTTTGGGAAAGGGAACCTTTTGGTTGACCGACATCTGATTGGCGACCCGGCCGGCCGCGGTTTGAATGGCGTTGTCGTGCAATGGCCAAAAGGTGTTGTTGAATGTCGGGTCAGGCAACGCTTTGGCTTGCGGGATTACGTTGGACGCAGCAGCAACACGTTGCTGGGCGGCGAGAATTTTTGGGTGCTGTGCGAGTGCGGTGCTAACGAAATACTCGACGGTTTGGCCGTAGGACGGTTGGGAGTCTGAAAGAGCTGGAGTCTGGGAGTTATTCGTCTCGACTTTTGATTCGTTGTCGTCTGCCTCGGAAGCGTCGTTATCGGTTTTATCCGTAGCTGTGTCGTCGTCACTCTTGTCCCTGACGTCTGGATCGTCACGCTTCTCCGCATCTCCCTGACTCCCCTTCTCGCCATCTTCTTCCTTGGGCGGATCAAGTTGCAGGAAGTCTCCGAGACTCCGTTTGCCGTCTTCCGTGGGGGGCTGAGCGAAGACAGCAGGCGTTGCGATCACCACCCCGTCGTTGAAGCTGGCGGGCTGAATGGCCCCAGTTTCCGGTTCGCCATGGACTTGCTGCCAATCGACATCGCTGGTCGCGACCGATATTGGGTAAGCAACGGTGGCCGGCGTGGTGATGTTTGCCACTTGAACACCACGCTGGGACGCACAACCGGACACCGACGCGGCAACCAATGCTACTTGCAGCAGACGTTTTGCTTGTGTAGTTCCGGGTCTCGAATAATGCCGATCCATGGCGTTCAGGTCCTGATGAGCTATAATTGACGCGACAAAGTTTGCCTAACCGGTTAATTCCTATTGAACTCTTCGGCCAAATTTCCGATACAGTTCGTATACCGTGTATGGGTATCCTTTTCGGAAGGTCACAGTGAGCAACTCCCCCCTAATTCGCACCGCCGTTAATCTTTGTCTGATCGCTGCAATGGTGATTCAGCCGATGGCGTTGGTTGCTGCGCAGGGAACATGTGCTCAAGGTCAGTGCTACGCCACCAAAACGGTCTGCCACGCTTGCAAATGCTGTGAAGTGAAAACGGACGGCGAATTGTGCGGCTGCTGTAGTGGCAACGAAGAAGACGCCGGCAGTTGCTGCAAGAAGAAATCCGAACGGCCAAAGCACCATGAGTTGTTCGGAGAAATCTCCGATGTCGTGCCCGAGCCACCGAAATCCGCCGACGATGAATTGGTTCAAGACCAAGTTGCCTTATCATCGTGCATGTGCGGCCTTCGGTCGGAACCGATGGCACCGGCACCTCATCGCGTCCCTGTTCCGCAGGTTCGTGAATTGGTCGTGATCGCGTATTTGGATCACGTCACCTCAGACGCTGGACTTTCCATTCGTCCAGATCAACTGAGTTTACGGCTGCCGATCGGCGACCACTCACCGCATTTCTCTCAGCGGTTTCTTTGCATCTGGCGCATCTAGCGTCGTCTCGATAGGAGAGTTGCGCGCTCGTAGCTCTTCGATTTCAAGTTGGCTTTCACTCGAGTGATGCTGCGCGCTCATTTCGTGTGATGCCATTCCAGATGCAATCCCTACGCGATCCGATTCGCGTCAATGAAACAATGAACCGGTCACAGCCTGGAGGCGATGACTGGCTGATGATGCGATTCCCCCCGTCGCATCATCGGCCAGTCACCTCTTGAGCTGACGTCTGTGGATGGAACCACAAACGCATGCCGGAAAACGCCGTGAGAACTGTCATGAATCAGGACGAACCAATCAAACCGGATGAAGCTGACGCTGATGACGAGATCAGCAACGTGGTTGCGGACGCGCCAGCGTATAGCGAGCCAGCGGAAACTGCGGTCGAAGAATCGCCTACGCCAGTTGAAGCTCAATCCAACGCTACTCAAAGTGGTGGCGGGATGAAGTGGCTCATGCGCACGGGCGTGCAAGCCGCAACTGTCGTCATCGTCGCCGGTCTCGTGTTTTTCTTGCTCGGCGTCGCACAACGAACGAAGTGGTTGACTGCTGACGGATTCTCGGGCGGCAATGGCGAAGCCGTCGAGGAAGCCGGCGGCGGCGAAGAAAAACGGTACATCTGTCCGATGATGTGCACGCCGCCTTCGACGGAGCCAGGACGATGCCCCGTTTGCGCGATGGAATTGGTTGAAGCGACTGGCGGTGGTGGTGGCGACGGCATCTCGGTCACCATTGAACCCTCGGCTCGTCGACTCGTCGGCATTCAAACCGCCATGTCAAAGATGGGCGAAGTCAACCGCACGATTCGCACCATCGGCTCGATTGACTTCGATGAAAGTCAACTGTCGACGATCAGTGCGTACATCGACGGCCGTTTGGAAAAGATGTACGCAAACTATGCCGGTGTGAAAGTCAATGAAGGTGACGACCTTGCATTGATTTACAGTCCGCAGCTCTATACGGCCCAAACCGAGTTCATCACTAGCATGAACAGTGACGGGAAAATTGGGCGATTTCAAATTGCTGGCGGCGATCTCAACAAGATGGCTCGCGAGAATTTGGCTGAGCTTGGCATGACGCAAAGTCAGATCGACCAGTTGGGGAAGTCGGGCAAGCCAATGTCGCGCATCCGCATCAAGTCGCCGCAAAGTGGAACGGTCATTGAAAAGTCAGCCGTTGAGGGCGACTACGTCAAAACGGGACACAAGCTCTATCGAGTCGCTGATCTCAGCAGCGTCTGGTTGATGCTTGATCTGTTCCCCGATGACGCATCGGCAGTTCGATTCGGCCAACAAGTCGAAGCCGAGATTCAGTCGATGCCCGGCGAGGTGTTTACCGGTCGCGTCGCTTTCATCGATCCAACGGTTAACCCTAAGACTCGAACAGTTCGCGTCCGGGTCGAGATCATGAATTTCGATGGGAAGCTGAGGCCGGGGGACTACGCCACCGCTCGCGTAACCGTGCCCGCGATTCCGATGGATCAGGTTTACGACCCGGCACTGGCGAACAAGTTCATCAGCCCGATGCACCCGCAAGTCATCCGCGACGAACCGGGCAAGTGCCCGCTGTGCGACATGGATTTGGTGCCAACGTCGCAACTTGGTTTTGCGTCGCAGCCGTTGCCGATGCAGCAAGTCGTTACCGTTCCGCGTGACGCTGTATTGCTGGCAGGCGAGAACAGTGTGATCTATGTCGAAACCGAACCAGGACGATTTGAGATTCGCCGAGTCACCGTCGGTCCGATGAATCGCAAGGAAGCGGTGATTGTCGAAGGTTTGTCCGCTGGCGAGACAGTCGCCACTGGCGGCAATTTCCTTATCGACTCGCAAATGCAGCTTGCCGGCAACCCATCGTTGATGGACCCGACGAAGGCACCAAGCTATTCGCCGGGACCGCTTGAGATTCCTAAAACGAATCCGGTCATGTTGGCGACCGACGCGGGAAAGCAGTTTGATCGCACCTACGACGCTTACTTTGAAATCCAGTGCGCGATGGCGGCGGATCAGACTCCACCCCCGGTCGCACTGAACACGCTGATCGAAGGACTCCGCGAACTGGAAATGTCGGCGGAAGTTCCCGATGAGGCTCAACGCAGGTTCGCGACCGCTCGCCGCGCGGCGTCACGCATGGATGGCTCATTAGAGACGGCCCGCGAAGCCTTTCGCGGGATTAGTCACGCAATGTTGAAAGCGGCGACGGTTGCTCGCGGTCCGAAGACGGCCGTGAAGCTAACGCATTACTACTGCCCGATGGTTCCTGGCGGCGGAGGCGACTGGATGCAACCCGGCGGCGAATTGCAGAACCCGTATTGGGGCAGCGAGATGCTGACTTGCGGCGAGGTCGTTCGTGACATGGCGATGCCCGTTGGCGAAGTTCCCTCAATCGCTCGCACGGTGCAGTAAGGAAACGAACCATGTTAAATCTAATCATTCGCTTTTGCGTCAAAGAACCTTGGCTGGTCGTGCTACTCACGATCGGCTTGAGCGTTGCCGGTTGGGTCAGCTTCAAGTCCATCCCAATCGACGCAATTCCGAACATTGGCGAAAACCAAGTCATCGTATTGACGCCTTGGCCTGGTCGTTCGCCGAAAGACATCGAAGATCAGGTCACCTATCCGCTCAGCGTTTCGTTACTGGCAGTGCCGGGTGCCGAATCGGTGCGTGGCAAGAGCATGTTCGGCTACAGCTTTGTGCAGGTCACGTTCAAAGACGAGATCGACTTCTATTGGGCACGCAGCCGAGTTTCCGAGCAACTTGGAAGTGCTGCGTCTCAGTTACCCGATGGCGTTGTGCCACAACTTGGGCCAGACGCGACGGGACTGGGGCAGGTCTATTACTACACGCTCGAGCCACCCGATAAAGGCATGGGGCTAGCAGAACTTCGCAGCATGCAAGACTTCGTCGTGAAGTACGAATTGCAGGCGGTCGAGGGCGTCAGCGAGGTCGCTTCGATCGGGGGTTACGTTCGCCAGTATCAGATCGAAGTCGATCCCGACAAGCTTCGATTCCACAACGTGTCGCTGGATAAATTGGCGATGGCGATCAAGGGATCGAATCTTGACGTAGGTGCAAAGACTGTCGAGACGACGGGAATGGAGTTCATCGTCCGCAGCAAGGGCTTCCTCGGCTCGGGCGGTGACAAGGATAAAGCGGTCGAGGACATTGAGGACACCGTCATCATGCAGCGCGACGGCGTTCCCGTTCGTGTCCGCGATATTGCCAATGTGCAGATTGGCCCGGACTTTCGTCGCGGTGCGTTGGACTACAACGGAGCCGAGGCTGTCGGCGGCGTGGTCGTCATGCGATACGGCGAGAACCCGCGAGTCGTGATCGACCGAGTCAAAGAGAAAATCGCCGCGATTACGCCATCGCTCCAGGGTGTGACCATTCACGGCGTCTACGATCGCAGCGGCTTAATTGATGAAACAATGGCTACGCTGACGCATGCGTTGCGTGACGAAATCATCATCACGGCGATCATCATCCTGCTGTTTCTACTGCACATTCGCAGCAGTTTTGTCGTCGCGATCTGTTTGCCTGCTGCTGTGCTGATGTCGTTCATCGCGATGCGAGTAGTTGGTGTCGGTGCGAACATCATGTCACTGGCGGGAATCGCGATCGCGATTGGAACGATGGTCGACATGGCGATCATCGTTTCAGAAAATATCTACCAGCACCTGTCTGATTGGGAATCTGGTAGCGAAGAGGCGAGAATCAAGCAGCCTCGCAATCAAGTGGTCTACGAGGCAACGGTCGAAGTCGCACCCGCCGTTGTGACTGCCGTCGCAACAACGATCGTCAGTTTCTTACCGGTTTTCTTCCTGACCGGTCGTGACTACAAACTGTTTTCGCCGCTGGCTTACACCAAGACATTTGCGATTGCCGCAGCGATGATCGCTGCCGTCACGATCGTTCCGGCTTTGTGTCGCCTGATGCTGCGAAGCTCGGTGCGTCGCAAGAGCACAGCTCTCATTGCAGGGATTTCGTTGGCCGGACTACTCGGCGTGGCTTCGCATTTCCTTTGGGGGTCGAGACTTGCGGAACGCTTTGGCCTAGAGACTTGGGTTGTGACCGTGATTGCAGCCACAATCGGCTTGATTGGCGGTTGGCAGTTGATGCGAGAACGAATTCGCCCCATCGAAGAAATCCCGTCGAGTCGCTTCGTTCGCTGGATTTATGCGGCGCGGCTGCGTCACGCTCTCAATCACAAAGCGTTCGCGTTGTCGTTTCCGCTCGTCCTACTAATCATCGGCGTGGGAGCCTACGTCGGCATGCCAACCATCCTTCGACCGGTCGAGAAGGTTGCAAACCTGTTCGGTGCTGAGCTGAATGATTTTCCCGGATACGTTGATGCCAAGCACGTCTTTACGGGTTTGCAAAGTGACGACTGGATCGCCTTGGACGAGGGAAGCTGGTTCTACATGCCGACGCTGTACCCGGCGGCGAGCTTCTCGCAAGCGATGCAGGTCTTACAAACCCAGGACGTGCTGATCGGCCAGATTCCCGAAGTCAAAGATGTGCTCGGCAAGATAGGCCGCGTGGAATCGGCGCTCGATCCCGCGCCCGCAGCGATGGTCGAAACGTATGTGATGCTGAAACCTGAAAGCCAGTGGCGAGAGGGCGTCACCGCACGCGATGTGTGGGATGAAATCAACCGAGTCGCAACGCTGCCCGGTGTCACGCCCGCCTCGGCACTGCAACCGATCGAAGGCCGTGTCGTGATGTTGCAGTCCGGCATCAAGGCTCCGATGGCCATCCGTGTTTACGGCGACAAGTTGGATACGCTAGCCGACGCCGCAATGGACGTCGCCGCCGAGTTGAAAAAATCACCGCTGATCAATGCAGGCACGGTCAACCCCGACATCGTGCTCGGGAAACCCTACGTCGAGTTCACTGTCGATCGCGAGGCAGCATCGCGTTACGGAATGAGTTCGTCGATGGTGAACCAAGTCATCGAAACGGCGCTCGGCGGAATGAATCTGATCAAGACGGTCGAAGGTCGAGAACGTTATCCCGTGCGGCTTCGATACAACCGCGACCTTCGAGAACAGATCGACGGCCTGAAGCGTTTGCCAGTCGTCACGCACTCAGGTGCGGTCGTGCCGTTGGAAGAACTCGCGGAACTGGAAACGACGTGGGGGCCAGGCGCGATTAACAGCGAAAACGGGCGACTGGTCGCTCATGTTTCATTCATGACCAATGGTAGCAAGGGTGACCTGGAATCGGTCTCGGCGATTGAAGAACAACTACGCAACGCACAATCACTGCCACCGTCAGACGCCAATCGTCTGTCACTGCCAGCTGGGTATTCCCTCGAAGCCGTCGGTAGTTTCCGAAACCAGATCGAGGCAAACCTTCGTTTGATGTGGATTATCCCCCTGGTCATTTGCATCAACTTGCTGCTGATCTACATGGAGTTTCGCAACTTCTCAATCTCGCTTGCCGTGTTTTCAGGCATTCCGGTTGCATTTGCGGGCGGCATGATCGCCGTCGCGACGATGGGCGTGGAACTCAACACCGCGGTGTGGGTGGGCTTCATTGCGCTGTTCGGCCTTGCCGTCGACGACGGCGTGGTGATGGCGACCTACATTCACCAGCTGCTGAAAAAACGCAAAGTTCAATCAGTCGAGGACATCCGCAGCACGGTTTACGAAGCCGGTCTGAAACGTATTCGCCCCTGCATGATGACGACCGTGACAACGCTGGCAGCGCTCGTCCCAGTGTTGATTGCGACCGGTCGCGGTGCCGACGTGGCCCGCGCGATGGCGATCCCCGTGTTCGGCGGAATGCTAGCCGAACCGTTCACGTCGTTCATTGTGCCGACGCTGTATTGCGGCTACCTGGAACTGAAGATGCGATTCGGTTTTCAAGACGAGCTTTGGGACGGAACCGAAGCGATGCCAGAGGAGGAGCTGATGAAGGCAGCATAAAAACTTTCGAGTGCTCGTGAAGAAACCTTCGACTCGAGCATCCAACTAAACAATCTCACCAAGATCGACGGACCATACGGATTGTGTCCTGACTTTCACAACGGAGTTCTCCCATGAAACGAACACTCATCATCACCGCTTGCTCGCTCGCGATGTCCGCATCGACGGTGTTTGGGCAAACCATCCAATCACAGCACAATCACGCCGGCCACAACCACGCGATGCCCGGCATGACGCAGGCTCGCGAAGTTACCCAAGCAGGACCGCATGGCGGCACCTTAAAGCAAACCGGCAACCTGCAAATCGAAACGATTGTTTCCCAAGGCGGGCTTCAAATGTTCGTCTACGATCGCGCCGGTCAACCGATCTCGGTCGATCGTGGACGTGGCGCTGTCTCGGTACGAGTCGAGGGCAACGCGAAACGTTATCGCTATGACTTGCTGCCCGATGGAAAAGGTTCTCTGACCGCTCCCGTGAACTTGTCGCAACTCGCTGGCCGCCAAATCGACGTCGACATTCAATTGGTCGGCATCACCAACAACACCGTGAGCTTTAACGAAGTCGCCACGGTTCCCGCCAGCGAGCAACAACTGGCCGCCGCCGCGATCGCACGCCAGAAGATTTGTCCCGTTAGCGGTAAACCGCTTGGCAGCATGGGTGATCCGGTCGCCATCGATGTGAACGGACAGAAACTCTACGTTTGTTGTGCCGGCTGTGTGAACGCGGTCAAGTCAGACCCGGCTAAATATGCTGCTGGTCGCCCGCAAATCACGGTGACCACAGCGACACAAGCCGACGCTGCTGCGATTGCAGCCCAAAAGGTCTGTCCCGTCATGGATGAGCCTCTCGGTGGCATGGGCACACCGATCAAGGTCATGGTTGGTGACAAGCCGATCTATCTGTGCTGCAAAGGTTGCATCAAAAAGATTCAAGCTGAACCAGCGAAGTATCTCGCCATGGTTTATAGCAACGGTCCGCAAAACAGTGGCCAGCCCGCTGTCACGACTGCGGCAAAGATTACTGTCTCAACATCAACGCCAGCCGACGCAGCGGCCATTGCGGCTCAAAAGGTTTGCCCAGTGATGGATGAGCCTCTCGGTGGCATGGGCACACCGATCAAGGTGATGGTTGGCGACAAACCGATCTATCTTTGCTGCAAAGGCTGCATCAAGAAGATTCAAGCTGAACCAGCGAAGTACCTCGCCATGGTTTATGGGAACGGCGATCAAGCGTCCGTCCCCGCCGGAACCGAGCAAGTACGCGACGGCATTTTCAAAGTAGTTTCTGCCGATGTTCCATTTATCGCTGCCCAGAAGAAATGCCCCGTGATGGACGAACCGCTCGATGCGATGGGGGGACCGTACAAGGTCAACGCGGCTGGGAAAGCAATCTACATCTGTTGCCCTGGATGCGCGAAGAAGATCGCCGCCGAACCGCAAAAGTGGTTGGCTGTTTTGAAGTCACAAGGAGTCGAAGCTCCCGTAATTCGCTAATCCACTCGGGAGCGAGTTTGCAAATCGGCTCCTCGCTTCCCCTCTGACTCACGCGGGGGCGGTGTCGCGTCTGATTCACGCAAGTGATGACGTCACCACGCCGTCCCTGCCTTTTTCGTTTCAACTCACGACAAGGAAGTCGTCATGAAATCGCTATGGAAATCCTGCGCTACCGCTGCGCTCATTTGCACTCTCTCGCTGTCTGCCGGATGCCAATCGCTGCCATGGCCTGGCAATCGAGAAGACGGACCGTCGATGACCGCTCAGCAATACGCCGAACAGGCCGCTGCCAACATTCAATACGACACGGCGGTCGACCTCGATGCTGACTATCAACCGCCAGTAGCAACCTCGTTCTCCGCTGCTTCCACTTCGGCATCGCCCCGCCCTTCGTCGGGCGGCGGAAGCTGTTGTCACTAAAACTAGCGGAATCCTTCAAATGAAAATTGCATCCTCACGCTCGCCGCGGTGGTTGCCGTATCGAGTGATGCGGCGATTCGCCATTGCGAACGTCTGCCAGTTGTACCAATCTCCCATCGACAAGATGCCGCGAACCCCCGTCCCCGATGGATTCACGATCGAGGCGTGTTCCTCTGATCAACTGCGCTCGCACGCACACGAACTGGAGTATCAAATCCCGGAACGCGATTTTAACATGCTGGATACGGGAAACGCTAAGTGCTTCGCCGCGTTCCATTCCGAATCGCTCGCTGGATTCGCTTGGGTCGCCTTTGGGGACATCCCCGGCGACATGAACCACGACGGAAAACCCGAAACCGGTCTGCCGATCCAACTCTCCGACGATGCCGCGTTCATATTCCAAGTACTGGTCTTACCTGCCTACCGAGGCCGTCGCCTTTACGCTGCCATCATGAGCCAAATGGCCGATCAATTGCAAACCGATGGAATCCAAACGCTGGTGCTTACCACCGAAGGCTCCAACCACCGAGCCTTGAAAGCTGTCGACCGAATGGGCTTCCAAAACGTCGGCCAAGCATCCCTGTTCCGTATCGGACCACTGAGCAAAGCAAAGTATCCCGTACTGCCAAACGACATTGGATTCACAATCGGACGGTATGTCGGCGACGATACTGCGGCCCAATCAAGTTAGTTGTGCGACCAAAAGCGTTGTGTCATCGAAAGCCTTTCGGCCCTTGCGAAACGCTTCGATGGATGACTCAAACGATTCAACAAGTTCACGAGCACTGCAGCTCTGGACGGAATGCAACAAATGTTCAATTCGTTCGGTGCCGTATTGCTCATCACTTGGATCAAACGCCTCAGTCACTCCGTCGCTAACAATGACTAAGCGAGCTGAATCGCCTAGTGGAATGGTTTCTTCGTCATAGTGCGTATCGTCCTCGACGCCCAAGATCAGATCGCCCACGTTCAATCGCACTGGCGTGTCGCTCTCAATCTGCAAGAACGGAAATTCGTGACCAGCATTGGCGTAGGTCAGTTGCCTTCTTTTCGGATCGACGACCAGTAACGCCATCGTTGCAAAATGCCCCATCATTACGTACTCGCAGTAATGTTGATTGACATCTGTCAGGATTTCAGCGGGGCTAGACGACTTCTTTGCTGCTTCCGAAACGAACGCCTTCAACAACGTCGCCGCCATTGCAGCCGGAACGCCATGTCCCGAAACATCGGCGACACAAAGTAGATAGCGTCCATCGGATAATGAAATCACGTCGTAGTAGTCGCCACCAACATCGTCGGCAGGCTCGAACAGCTCGGCGACGTCGATTCCGACCAGTCCATTCACTTTCGGACGTAAGTTCTGTTGAATCTGGCGTGCCTTTTCCATCTGAACACGGTGGTCACGCTGAGCGTGATCCAACGCCTCTGTCATTGCATTGATCTGATCGGCAAGGTAACTCAGTTCTCGACAGCTTCGCGTGCGTGCAATCACGCTCAGGTCGCCGGAGGCGACACTTTTTAACGCCGAAACGAACCCTTGGATCGGTTTGGCGATCAATTGCCGCAGCACTGCACTGACCACGAAGGCTGCAATCGCTCCAAGCAACAAGACGGCAAACATCTGGATCAATAACGAGCGACGAGTTGCTCCCACAACGGCTGAACGTTTCTCAGATATGTAGACAGTACCCGCTGGTCCAGTGAACACCCCGACAACGAGGGAGCCGTTGACTCTGGTTTCGTTGTCTATTAATTCAGCTGCCGAACGCATGGCAGAGAGCATTTCGTCGGAAGCATGCCCGTGCGAGATCGCTTGGTACGGCAGCCCTCGCCAATCCGCAGCAATATGGTGACCGGGCGAATCGTCTGTGTTCATCCGAGCACATACGTTGTCGACCAAATTTTGAATCGCCTCGCCGCCATGGGCTTCAGCGACCAGCAACGACTCGTACATCGTTTTCGCTTCTTCGGTCAACGCGATCTGCTTCTCGTTCAAATGCCGATCCATCCGCAGGCGGTAGTCAACAACAAGAAATAGAACGACAAATCCGAACAAGATCGCATTGACGAGGACCAGCAGTTGCCGGCTAATCGGCAACTGATGCCATCGGTGTTTGAATGTGTCCATCATGGCACCTCAAATAGAGAAGCCGGGCGAATTTTCAGGCTCGCCCGGCTGACAGGGATCGAACGGGATCAGAAGCGATTAGCTGAGTTCAGCAGAGTCGACTTCCGTGGAACTTGACGATCCTTTGCCGCAGCACGCAGCGCCAACGCTGCAGCAGTACGCTCGCTTTGCACAACAGGTCGGTTGGCCTGTGGCGCTGGCGACATCGCCGGTCGCGGCTTTCGTTTCAGCATGCTTTCCGCAGCATCGTGCGTTCACCGAGCAGCAATACGCACGCTTGGCACAGCAGGTGGGTTGAGAAGTTGTACTCGACACTTCGTCCGTGGCCGCTTTGCCTTCAGCATGTTTGCCACAGCATGCCGCGTGAAGGGTGCAGCAGTACGCATGCTTGGCACAACACGTCGGTTCGGCCGAGGCGGTGGCGTCAACGTTGCTGGGGACGAACGAAACGGCAAACAAAACAGCAGAGAATACGGTCGCTAACATTTTGGAAACTCCAGGATTGATGGCGCAGCCGACATCGACATGCACCGATTGGGAAACAGATACATCTTCATTTCTGGATTGGGTCTGGCTTCGCAAATTGAAGCAGAATCAACCGCTAAATCTGAAGACGAACGTTCCAATCCACCAGGGAGTTGGAGCGGACAATCGAAACCGGCCGGCCGAGAGAGACCGAGTCGTTCTTCCAAGTGATCCGCGAAAAGTCGCTGCGATTCAAACCGCGAGGCGTCAGATCGTCGCTAGACGTTCGCGGCGGCAGCCAAACCTTCGTGTCGCAGGATGCCATTGCAGGGCATTCGTGCGATGGCTCGCCGTCACAGCAACTGTGCCCGACCGGCTGCGACTGGCAGCACAGATGAGGGCAAGGTTTGGCGGGATGTGACCCTGCCCAAGCCCCCGGCGAAGATGCCAACAGCACCGCGATCACTACAAAAGCAGCAAATAATCGAGCGGCAGAGTTGGTGTGGCGGCGGTTCATGACAGGCATTTCCAAGAACATTCAAAAGATTCGCACTAGGAATCTCTTCTTTGATGCTCTTTGGATGCACGGCCCCGACGTTTCTTCACGACTTTGCAGAAAAAGATTGGGAGTGAGGGAGCTGGGAGCTGGGAGCTGATCAGAATGCATCGCTCGGTCACTCCCGACTCCCTCACTCCCGACTCCCTCACTCCCAGCTCCCTCACTCACCATACTTCCGAAAGACCTTCATCAACTCTTCGATCTTCTCGTCACGGTCCTTGGCGCTGCCACTTTTGATCGCATCGCTGACGCATGTTTGGATGTGCTGCTCCAGGACGATCTGGCCGACCTTATTCAATGCTCCGGTCGCGGCAGACAACTGCATCAGGATATCGACGCAGTATTCCTCATCCTCGATCATACGACCAACAGCTTCGACTTGTCCCATGACACGTCGAAGTCGGTTGTTGAGCTTCTTTTTCTCGTCGTCTGAGAGCATTCGTGAGAACTTTGGATAGGCAGATTTTGCAGGATCGCCGATTTTACCCTCTAAGCGTCGTCGCGGTTAGTCCGCTACATCTTCATGCCATGCATCATTTTCTTGCCGGGATTGTACTTGGAGATGTCTCCGAATCGCCTCACGATCTCGGTAAAGACCTCCCCTGTTTCCACAGGCTCGTCCGTCTCCATCACCTTGTGGTACAAATCCTCGGGCATCACTCGCAGCGTTGTCATCAGTCCCATGACAGCCATTTCGGCCATCGGACGCATACCCATCATCTCACGCCGCGAGCCGATCTTCTTCATCATCGCGTCGGACATGTTCATGCCCTTCATCTCTTGCGGGTAACCCGGTGTCCCGAAGCCAGGGTCTTGCCGAGTCGAATCAACCGCGGGCCTGGAATCAAGATTGGCGAGGTACTGATCCACCGAGGCGTTCTTTCGCATTCGCGGCCCGACTTGCTCGGTCATGTGGTTCATCATGTGATGGACCATGTGGCAATGGAACATCCAGTCGCCAGGGTTATTGGCGATGAACTCAAAGTCGGTCGCTTGTGCAATGCCGATTAGTTCGGTGTTGCGAGGAATCCAAGCAGAATGCGGCGTGCGGGCACCTTCGCGACCAGTTAGCCAAAATGTGTGACCGTGAAGATGGATCGGATGATGTTGCATCGGTGCAAAATTCATGATCCGAACTCGCACTCGCTCGCCATGTTTGACAACCAACGGTGTCGTGTAAGGACCGCTCCGACCATTGATCGTGTGCCAGTTCCAATCCATCTTCCAACTGTCGGCGATATTCTGCGAACTGTCGATGAAGAAGTTTTGAAAGATCAATCCAAAGTCGCGGTCCACCGGCGGATCAAAGACTTTTTTAGGATGGACGATGAACCAGCCCACCATTCCAAACGCTTCCTGCATCGGCACGTGCGAGTGGTAGAAAAATGTGCCTTCTTCGTGAACGTCGAACTCGTACACAAATGTCTCACCAGGCTTAATCGGCTCTTGAGTCAACTCCGATGCACCATCCCACTGAATCGGTAGTTCAAAACCGTGCCAATGCACATACGTGTCTTCGGGCAGCTCGTTGGTTACAACGAACCGAACACGATCTCCTTGCGTGACTTCGATTGTCGGCCCCGGCATGCTGCCGTTGTAACCGTACACGTTCATCTCATAGCCGGGTAGGAATTCTCGTTTGACCGCCATCGGGACGAGTTGAAATTCCTTCACTCCGCCTACCATCTTGTAGGGAAGCTTGTTCAAGTCTGGAGCTTCAAAGGGAGCCGGACCGTCTGCGGTCGGTCGAAACCCCGGCATCAACTTGCCAAGGTAATAGTCGCTGTTGGGGTCGTTGCCGCGGGACGGCTTGAATCGAGAGAACCCGTCGTATTCGGCCTGGACTTCCGAGTCGGCTGGCATCTGAGGCGGCGCGTGCTCGCCGTGCTGGTGCGAGGACATCCCCTTCATGTCCATCGGCATCGGTTGTTGGGCCTGTGCGTTTCTACCAAGCAAATTCCCCACGACTCCCGTCGCAGCAGCCAGTGATCCGGCGGTCAAGAAACGTCGGCGGTCTTCGGTGTTTGACATTATTCTTCTTCGTTTCAGTTTCTGAACTTCTGTGAAAACAAATCAGGGCGGGGAGATTGGGAGTCAGGGAGTCAGGGAGTCAGGGAGTCAGGGAGATTTATGTCGCGATCGAGTGCTTTCTCCCTCGCTCCCCCGCTCCCCCGCTCCCAGACTCCCCCACATCACTACCTCGGCTTCGGAACCGCATCAATATGTCCTGGCGGAACTGGGCCTTCGGCAGCCATCAGACCACCGTCGAGTAGGAAACCATTGATCATCGTCTCCTGTTGGCGAACGTGTTTGAACTGATCAATCTGGTCCATTCTGGCTTGGAAATAGTCACGCTGGCCCTCCAGTACTTCCGGCCACGCAATCCGGTTTTCCTTGTAGCTGACAAGCAACTGTCGATACGCCGCTCGCAATTCAGGGATCACCACGCGATCGTACTCCGTGGCGTGTTGCAAAGCGGTAGCGTAGGTCCGATAGGCGGCTGCCAAATGTTCTTTCAAATGCAGTTCCAATCGCTGAATCTCGAATTGCTGACGTCGCAAGTCTTGACAGGCTTGACGAATCGTTCCCTGGTTTCGATCGTAAATCGGCAGCTCAATTTGGACGCCCGCGTTGTAAACGTCGTCGCCATTGCTGAAATTGTAGCCCGGCCCACCCTGGACGGTGACGTCAGGAATCCACTCCACTTGCTCTCGACGGACGGTCGTTTGGTCCACTCGCAATTTTGCACGTGCGGCCAACACTTCGGGACTCTCCGCAATCAGCCGAGCGAGAACCGTATCGAATGACTCCAGTGCATTGCTCGGACGCAACTCACCCTCGGTCGGGCCAATGGAAAGCGGTACGCCGACGATGGCGGACAGTCGCCGCAACGCATCGCGATACTCGTTCTCAGTCGCCAGGCGTTCCAAACGTTGCTTCTGCAGCATGACGTTGGCGCGTCGAACTGCGGTCAAATTGGCTTGGCCTTGGTTGTATTGTTCACGGGTCGTTACCGCACCGTCTTCGGCCGTCTTCTCAATTTCTTGCTGGAGTTCGAGTCGCATCGAAGCCGCCAGTGCCTCCATGAACTGGACTTCGACGGCATTCGTGACGCGGTACGTCTGGGCAATCGCGAGGTGTTCGGCAACATGCGCGCGTTGGCGGTATTTCAATCGACTCAGTTGCAGTTTGCCGGCCGTTACGAAACGCTGAGAAACCTCGAATCCCTGAAACTCCCCGGCACTTCCGTCGCTACCAATCTTTTCGCCGACGTACATCAAGACGGGATTGGGATACAGTCCTGCCTGCAACGCTTTGGAAGTTTCCGCCGAGACGTGCAATCTCGCTTGCTGGATAGTTGGGTTATTGCCGGCCGCCAGGGCCAAGACAGTTTCGAGCGTATGAGTTTCGACCGTTGCGTTGTCCGCGTAGTCATACGTGGTATCGAAATCAGCAAACCCACTCGGTATGTCCGGCAATGGCGGCAAGTCGCTCTCGGGTAGAACCTGGTCATCGGCACCGCCGAGTGACTGCGACATCGTTCGATCCATGCTCATCATTTGCCCCATCGAGGCGTCCTGAGCAACCGCCGTTTGGAAAGTCGTCGTCGCCGTCACTGCGATCAACCACTGAAGTAGTTTCCGTTTCATTGATTCCGAATCCCTGGAATGATGCCGAGTCGTATTCCAACCTTCGGCAACATACCCATGCCGGGTATAGCCTCGGCTGATCGCACTCGTCGTGGGATCGTTTTTCGTTCCACTTGTTACGATTAGGTAAGCTTTGCATGGTGGTAGAAGGTGTTCAGAATTCACGATTGCACTGACCAAGTTATTCGACGGACTCTGCGTCAAGGGTCAGGTAAGTTTCGCGGCCGGCAATCTCAACGCATTCGCAATCACCGACACACTACTAAAACTCATCGCTGCCACGCCGTTTAGAACTGCCCAGATTTTGGTCTCCCTTACGGTGGAAGTCGTCGCGTGTTCAACCCGCGACCGTGTCAGCACGACACTCAGTTTTCGCTTTGCTCAATGATTTGCCCACGAAAGCCAGCTTCGGTGATTGCGGCCAAGACTTCATCGGTCGGAACTGGGCAACAGAGTTCGGTTCCGACAACGGCTTCGGCTTTGTTGTAATCCACTTCGACAGCCAATATCCGCGGGACTTTCCGAACTGACTCGGCAAGAATGGCAGAACAGCCCTCGCACGTCATACCTTCTACTTTGAAGACGGCCCGGTTCATGTTCTCCGTCACGTACTTCCCGTCACCGCCGACAATCACTTCGATGTAATTTGGAAATAACAGAAAAGCGACGGCCAATACGGTCACACCCCACAGCATGACTTTGTTCATTGCCATCACGTTGAAACGACCAATGGCTGGTACACAGCAGTCTTCTCCAACCGCTGCTTCATCCGCACAGCAAACGTGCCCTACAGCGGCCTCAGCAGTTTTCTTTGGGCGGTATGTGTAGTAGAACGCAGCACCAAGAAGGCCGAACGTGATGATCGTGAAGTAGGGTCGATACTCTTCCAGCGTTGCTGCGATTCCCGCCCCGGAGACACCCACAGCCAACAGCAGAAGTGGCAACCAACAGCAGGCAGAAGCCATGATTGCCGAAACAACTGTGCCGGCTTTGGCGATCTTCTCACCCGTATTGCCGGACAGCTTTGGGGCATTCGGCGGTGCTTTCATGTCCATATCATTCATCGCTAACTCATCCTGAGCGATCTTGATTCCCTTTCCAACGCTTCCTAAACAACACGAGCCGGATGGATTCTCAGTCTCGCAACGGCAACCGGGGTCTTTCATCTTCGACCGAATATCGTCAAGGACTGAACAGCTACCTGTTGTGCGAAGTTCGTCTTTGATGCTCGTCACCGAGTGTTTGAAGCAGTAGCAGAGAGGCCGCTCTCCGGCCGTTTCTTTGACACCCACCGCAACCTTGAGTTGTGACTTCCTGAAAGTCGTGTCACGTTCTTCCGAGAAATACACCACGTCGCAATCTGTGGCGTGACAGAATCGCCAGCCAGTGTCTCGTTGAATTGAAGTGCAGCCTTCGCCGTCTGAAGCGGAGCAAGATTGTTCATCCGTCTTGAACTGCTGGGCAAACTCATCACTGAGCAAAGCACCAAGAGTGACCGTACTCACTCGTTTCGCTTTGTTGTCGCAGATAGGGCAGTTCAGCCGTTTTTCCGTTGTCGATTCAATTTTCGTCATTCTTGTCCCTTACTGTGGGTGCCGATCGCTTCTTGTCGATTCGTCATTCTTTATCTATTATCGACGTTGCACCTTGGTGCAAGGTCAAGGCGAATCGGCGGGACTTTTTTCGATCTTGTCGCGTGACAAATTGACTTCGGTGCAATCCGGCTGAAACAGCCAGATTTTCGTTCTGCATAGCTTTCCCCTGAGTTGAATCGAACGCGCAATACATCAAAGGTGGGAAAACCGCATGACAACAATGGCTTTAGTCCGCTCGCTGGTTCTTTTCGTACTCGCAGGACTGTGCGAGATCGGTGGCGGCTGGCTCGTCTGGCAATCACTACGTGAACACAAGCCTGCATGGTGGGGCGTGAGCGGCGGGATCATCCTGATGCTCTACGGCGTCATTCCCACGCTCCAAACGGCGCATTTCGGTCGAATTTATGCTGTCTACGGCGTTTTTTTTATTGTGCTGTCACTACTCTGGGGCTGGTATTTCGATGGCGACCGTCCAGACCGTTTTGACGTGATCGGAGCGGCTGTCGCTCTTATCGGAGTATGTGTGATGATGTATTGGCCACGCTCTTGAGGTGCTCGATGACAGCACACTACACAATCAGCCAACTAGCCAAGGCCGCCGGCATTCCCGTGACTACAGTTCGCTACTACGAACGAATCAAGTTGGTTGTGCCGGAGACGAGGAGCACTGGAAATTACCGTCTCTACAGTGATGAATCCCTCAAGAAGTTGATGTTCATCCGCGCTGCTCAGGCAATTGGCTTCACGCTGGAAGACATCAAATCGCTGTTGGCTACCGAAAGCGGAAGGACGCCGACCTGCGGTAGTGTGCAGAATTTGATCGAGACTCGACTAACCGACATTGAAGGCAAACTCAAAGACCTGAGGCATGTTCGCAAAGTGTTGAAATCTGCGTTGCAGCAATGTCAGCAAAATCATAAGTCCGACCGCTGCCATGTCGTTACCCAGCTTCAAGCGAAATAGGTTGAGACACAGAGTCAAACGAATCCATTCTTCGATTAACGAACTAGACTGTGAGATAGCTATGTCAGCGAAATTCTTTCGTGCCTCCCCGTACGCCAACGATGCAATGAACCTACCCGTTCGCAACGTCGACGAAGCGGTTCCGTTCTACGAATCGAAGATGGGATTCCGCGTTGCGTCTCGATCAGATGACGACTGCCGTCGTGTCGTGTTTGAGCGTGACACGATTCAAATTGGACTGGCCGAGAATGGCGGCGATCCTTCTCAGGAAGGCTGTTTCTTTGAAGTCGACAACGTGGAAACGGCTTTGGCCGAACTTCAGGCGTATGGCTTGAGTCTAACGCCCGACATACAAACGCAAAAACATGGTGAATCCACCTATCGACTATTCTTCATCGTCGCTCCCGATGGCCTCTGTTACTGTGTTGGCGAGGCTCAGACTTGAGATTCGTCATCGTCGTGTCATTTACTTCTTGTGCTTCCGAAATATCGCCATGATTTCTCTGAGCTTCTCGTCGCGATCCTTGTCGTTGCCATTTTCCATTGCGTCGCGCACACATGACTTCAAGTGCTCTTCGAGAATCAATTCACCGACTTTGTACTCCCGTTGCGGCAGAAATCTGCATAAGGACGTCCACACACTATTCGTCGTCTCGGCATTTTCCCAGATGAGGTACAATACGAAACTACTGGCAAAGTATGCGACGATGGGCTTCATGTTTATGAGCAATTCCGTTACTAGCTTAGGTTAGCGATGCAGCCCGCAATCTCAGCGCATTCGCAATCACCGACACGCTGCTGAAACTCATCGCTGCCGCTGCAATCATCGGGCTGAGCAAGACGCCGAAAAAAGGGTAGAGCAAGCCGGCTGCGACCGGGATTCCCAGTGCGTTGTAGATGAACGCGAAGAACAAGTTCTGACGAATATTGCTCATCGTTTTTCGGCTCAAGTTCGCCGCCGCAGCCACGCCGCGGAGATCGCCACCGACGAGCGTGACGCCCGCAGATTCAATCGCAACGCCTGTTCCCGTGCCCATGGCGATGCCGACATTCGCTTCGGCGAGTGCAGGAGCGTCATTGATCCCATCCCCACACATCGCGACCGTCTTGCCTTCCTGCTTCAACTTGCGAACGAAGTCATGTTTCTCCTCGGGCGAAACCCCAGCATGAAACTCGTCGATGCCCAGCTTTGATGCAACTGCTTTCGCGGTCGGTTCGGCGTCGCCGGTCAACATCACCACCTTCAATCCCAGTTCGTGCAACGTCTTTAGTGCTGCCGGCGTGCTTTGCTTGATCGGGTCAGTGATTGCGAGAATCGCCGCCAGTTTGTTGTCGATCGCCACGAACACAACCGTCGCACCTTCGGCCTGATGCGATCCCGCTTTTTCCCTTCCCGCATCAACTCCCTCGATGCCCTGTTCGTCCAACAAGTCAGCCTTGCCAATCAGCACGTCATGATCATCGACGCGCGCCTGAACTCCGCCACCGGTGATACTGTTGAATTCACTTGCCTCCACAGGCTGAAACTCGTACGCCTTTGCACGACGAACGACTGCCTGAGCCAACGGATGTTCGCTCTGCGCTTCGACCGCCGCAGCTAACGTCAGCACATCGTTTTCATTCCAATCACCGAATGTCTCGACGCCCGTCACTTCCGGCCGTCCCTCTGTGAGCGTGCCAGTCTTGTCGACGACGATCGTGTCTACTTTCTCCATGACCTCGAGGACTTCTGCGTTCTTGATCAGCACGCCTTGCTTGGCACCGCGGCCCACACCCACCATCACCGACATCGGCGTTGCCAGCCCCAACGCACAAGGGCATGCGATGATCAATACTGCAACGGCTGCTACGAACGCATGAGCCAGTTGCGGCTGCGGACCAAACACCGCCCATCCGATGAACGCGAGAATCGAGCATACGATCACCGCTGGCACAAAGTACCGAGCGACCACATCGACCAGTTTCTGAATCGGCGCACGACTTCGTTGAGCGTCTGCAACCATCTGAACGATGCGGCTGAGAACCGTGTCCCCGCCGACGCCGACGGCTTCCATCACGAGCGCACCGGTCTGATTCAACGTTCCGCCGGTGATTTCGTCGCCCTCGACCTTCTTCACAGGCATCGGCTCGCCCGTCAACATCGACTCATCGACGCTGCTCGATCCGCTAAGCACTTTCCCGTCGACTGGAACCTTCTCACCGGGACGAACTCGCAACCGATCACCCTTGTGTACTGAATCGAGCGAGACGTCTTCCTCGCCATCGTCTGTGATTCGGTGTGCCGTATCGGGAGCAAGCTTCATGAGTTCGCGAATTGCTCCGCCAGTCTGCTGACGTGCTCGCAATTCCAACACTTGTCCGAGCAACACCAAGGTGATGATCACCGCTGCCGCTTCAAAATACAGAGGTGGAACACCGTTCTCGAAGAAGGCTTCTGGGATCACACCAGGAAGCAGCACGACAACTAAACTGAACAGATACGCCGCCAATGTTCCCACGGCGATCAACGAGAACATGTTCAAGTTCATCGTGCGAAACGACTTGGCTCCGCGAACCAACAAGGGCCATCCGCACCAGAACACAACTGGCGTCGCCAGAGCTAACTGCACCCAGCCAAACACCGTCTGGCTCATCCAATCCGCGACCCGCAATCCCACCATCGGCCCCATAGCAATCACGAGCAATGGCACCGACAACGCGACGCCAACCCAAAAGCGACGTTTCATGTCGGCGTACTGTTTATCTTCACCCTCATCATCCAACGAGACGACCTTCGGCTCCAAGTCCATCCCACAAATCGGGCAGTCGCCGGGGCCGACCTGCTCGATTTCAGGGTGCATAGGGCAGGTGTAGATCGCCGTCGGGTCTGCGGGTGCATCGCTCGCCTTGGTCGATGAGTGACCACTGCAGCACGAAGACGTGTCCGAGGTTTCCTCGATCTGTACCGCTGCGCCGCCGCAACAAGACGAACCGCTTGATGCCTCTTTCTGTGATCGCTTCGCCAGCACCCCCGCAGGATCATCTTGGAACTTTTTCAAGCATCCGTCGCTGCAAAAAACGTAGTTCTTGCCACCAAACTCAGCCGATCGTGGACTATCCGCCGAAACGGTCATTCCACAAACCGGGTCGATCTGCGTTGACGGATCGGCGACCGGCAAGGACGTCTCGTGTTTCTTATCGTGGTCCATGATTTCTCCTGGCTGTCAAAAAGTCATTCTCCAATATACCCCATAGTGGTATGCAAGTTGCATACCGCTATTGCAGCGGCAACGGGGCCGTATTAGCAAGATTCCGAAGGAGAAACGAATGAGTACCGCAACCGCATCCATGAAAGAGTGCATCGAAAACTGCCAAGAGTGCCAAACGACCTGTGCTGAAATGCTGACCAGTCATTGCCTGTCCGAAGGTGGCGACCACGTCGAGCAAACGCACGTCAAGCTGATGCTCGATTGCATCGCGGCCTGTGCCGCCTGCGTCGATTTCATGAGCCGCAACAGCGATTACCATGCGCACTACTGCAAAGCTTGCGCAGCGATTTGCAAGGCCTGCGCCGACAGCTGTAAGAAGGTCGGCAATATGGACAAGTGCGTCGAGTGCTGCCGTAAATGCCACGAAAGCTGTTCGTCGATGGCGGCGTAGCACCAACCAAAATCTGAAAACGATCGAGTAGGTGAGTCAGCGGTCGCACCGCTGGCTCACCCTACTCGATAACGAAGCCTACCTAGCTCGCTACGACATGGCCGTGATTGTTCAAAACGAAATCCCCATCGCGTTTGCAAACGCCTGCGATGCGCGAATAGACAAAAACTCTCGATCGACCTGATGTGATACGTCGCCAACGTACCCTACGGGGTGACGGAATTGATGTTTCTCGACCTGATGCTCTACGGACGCGCCGAGAGCCGCCTCCGGCGGTATTGCCACCGCCCGAGTCCTCACCCTGATTTCCGGTAGTTGGGGGGAAACTGATTCATCGCTAACAAATGGGATTAGTCCAGCCAGAGATTGAGGCTTCTCGTCCTAAAACTGAGAAGCCGTTAATCGTGTTGCACGGAAGCCGTTCAGATGAACGGCCCTCGATGGAGAGTCATTGAACCGCTGGCTCGGGAAGAACGAGCGGAATTGTTTCCTGGATGATTCACACTTGCGCACTGGGTCGCGCATCGTATTGACAAGCTTTTTCATCCGCATTGATTTAGCGCGAATTGGATTTTCTGCAACTCCCCCATTTCTAAAATGCGTTTTGGCATCGACATTCGTAGGATGCCACCGCCGTAGCATGAGGCTGCAATCGCATGTTCGTCCAGTTGGCGCCTCAGACTGTCTCCACGAGACCTCTCTCGCGGCCTTTTCCGTGGGTGTATCGTCAGGATTCCACTATGAAAATCCTTGCCCCCGCTTTGGGGCATCCATCCGTTCCTGCAGGCGACTGCACGAACGCGTGATTGGTTCACGGCTTGGTCTCGCCAGTGTTGATGCCTTACTTCGCTTGAGGACGGAAAGTCTTCGAGGGCTGCTCGGAAGGAAAGCAGTGGCGAAACGTTGACTGTCTCAGAATATTGGTTGCTTATTGAACGTTCCGAAAGGGCGGATACGAATCGACAGAGTGAATCGTCGATACGGTTCGTTCGATCGACTGCGTTGAAGCATCGACTCAAGTGGTCTCGTGATCGGGTACGACCGTAGATGGCGATGCCTATCGGATGCCCAGACCGCAACCATTTGTGTCCGCCTGCGATGAAGATGTCGCAATGATCATGAACATCGATTTTCGGGAGATGACCCAGCGCTTGTGCTCCGTCGATCAGTACAAACCGCGGTGACGCAATTTCGCTGATTGCTGCTACGATTTGCTTGACAGGAAGTTTGATGCCCAAGTTGTCGACCAACGGCAGGAAGATGCCATCACAACTTTGCTGTTTGTAATGCTCTGCGATTTCGCTGACGATGCGTTCGCTCGACATTCGATGGCGTCTCAGCTCATTCCGACACGAGAATACGGTGTATCGCTGATGGGTACGCGCCGCCGTGTTGGCAACTTCTGCTTGATACGCTGGCCAGTTAAGGTCGGTCACCAGGACGTTCCGGCAGAGTCGATACATCGCCGACGCCGCCGTTCGCATCAACAGTGTTGATCGGCTCGCAATCGCAACTTCGTGCTCGCTCGGCGCATCGGCAGCCACAAGCACTTTCTTCTTTAGCTCCGCGATGCCGCGCCAGCGTCCCAGGCCGGGAAAGCGTTCAATCCATGAATCGGGAGCAGCTTGGATGCCTTCGGCAAGAAAACGATCTGCGTACAGGCTGGACGGTTGTTCGGCT
>TARA_R110002049_G_scaffold28018_2_pt1 | contig 150552 bp, 134 predicted proteins | sample TARA_R110002049 | Tara Oceans TARA_R110002049 (sample SAMEA4396941) | marine metagenome | biome: Polar Biome; feature: [SRF] surface water layer (ENVO:00010504); material: water (ENVO:00002006), including particulate matter (ENVO:01000060) such as... | depth 5 m | reverse complement strand
CTGGGCGGGGCAACTATTATGTTGGGGAGACCCCGGATATAGATGAACGGCTGAAACTCCACAGAAAACATCATTTTAAAAACGCATATACGGCAATGGCCACCGACTGGGAATTGGTCCTGTCCAAAAAATGCGGGTCGAAAGAGGATGCCATCTATTTGGAGAAGTTCGTAAAATGTATGAAAAGCAAGGTGTTCATCGAAAAAGTGATCGCAGCACCGGAAATTCTAGATGACATCCTCGGCAAAAGGAAGTAACGCCCTGGTTCCCCCGAAGCTTCGGGGCTGGAGGCACCACAAAAATCCCCGTACAAACGGGGATTTTTTGTTTTTAAAAGAGAAACATCAAAGCCACCTTTCCCAAAAATTAGATTTTGACCCCTTGCCATTGCGATTAAAAATCGAATTTTTCACAAATACTTCCTAATGCTTTCTATCGTTCTGAACTATCGGATTTTTTTTCCATCTAATTCAAAAAGCATCCATTTGCGAACAAACATAAACTGTAACTCCTTCAACTTATCCCTGTCCTGTGGGTAAAACTGTATAATCGGCTGTATGTTTCGTATACAAATCAAAAAAACTTAACTTTAAAAAAATTACAGGCTTGAAAAACACATTCGCCCTTCTACTACTACTGATTTCGTTGCTTCTAAGTTTTTCCTGTAAGGAAATGCCACCCAAAATCGATATCGATGCTCCCAAGAAGATTGCTTACGGAGCAGATAGCTTACAGCTTTCCAAAGCCGAAAAGTACGATAAGGTTCTGGGTGCACTTGTTGGTTCGGCAATTGGTGATGCCATGGGGGCGTCAACCGAAATGTGGCCAAGAAAAGACATTCAGTTAAAGTATGGGTATATTACCGGGCTCACCCCTGCTGTTCGTGAACAATCACCCGAAGGAATCTGGGGGCACAACCTAATGGCCGGAGCAACCACCGATGATACGCGATGGAAACTACTTATGGTCAAGTATTTTAATGATAGTAAAGGAAAGCCGGAAGCGAAGAAATTTGCAAGGTTCATTACCGACTACTACCAATCTCTGGCCAAAACCTTGGCCGACAAAGATCTTTTTATCAATACCGATCTATTGGACGAAAAAATCGAAAAAATGGATTGGATCAAAGAATGGGCCCGGGTTTCCCTAGCCTATCAAGAAAGTGACGAGGCTTATCAAAAATCGTTAAATCGATTTTATGGAGGAGAAATGTCATGTGCCGGGCAGCTTTACACACCCATGTTCGGCCTTATCGCCTACAATGTGGAAGATGCCTATAACATGGGCTACAGCCATTCCATTTTTGATTTGGGATATGCCAAAGATATATCTGGACTAGTGGCTGGTATGACCCAAATGGCGATGCGCACCCACGACATGGACTCTATTTTAAATACCGCGACCTTTGTCGACCCCAACGGGTACCAAGACAGTAGATTGGTTGGTCGTATCGCCTATTCGGTCGCCGATGTTTCAATAAAACATGTGTTGAGCATCAAAGATTTGGTTTTAATCGATTCGGTATTCGCCAAAGATTCCCTACTATTTAAAATCCCCAAAAATTTTCAAGGAACTAAAAGCGATTGGGCTCGTCAAGAAATGGTCTACCAGTTTTTAGAAAAGAATGAAAAAGCCATCGCCTTCCATGCCGGTGAAATCTGGCAAATTCTGGTTACTGCCCTGCAGTTCGGAGAGGGAGATTTCACGAAAACCATGCAATTTATTGTAAACTATGGCCGCGATAATGACACTGTGGCCGCCGTTGCGGGAATGATCCTTGGAGCTAAAGACGGGTTTACGAATCTTCCGGAAGAACTACGGAATGAAGTACTAAAAGTTAACAAAGAGCAAATGGGCATTGATCTTGAAGCATTGGCACAAGAGCTGCTTTACGGTCAAGAACATATGCCATAGCACCCAGATTTAAACGCATCTGCTACAGTCCAATAATCCATGTAAAGCTACCAAACATCCTTAACCTCACTAATCTTAAAGTCGTTAAGGGAAAGCTGAGTATTGCCTGTGTTTTTAATCGATAAATCGGTATAATTCTCAGTAGGGAACAGCTGCGAGGTCATTACATATTGCCCTTTATTAATAAAAATCTCTATAGAAGAACGATCCACAAACAGACGGACCTCAAACTGCCCCTCTGGAAGGTTGATTATGGGCATCTGCTGGAGCCCTCCAAAGTTTTTATCAAAATTGGTCACTCCAGATTGGGAGCGATCCACTAAAAATTGTTCTTTAACCCCGTCCATAGCAAGTATCAGGCGTTCATTTGTTTGATTCTTGAAGGTAAGGTTAAAATCTTTTGCGTTTGTCATAAATCGGATTTCAGCCTGATTGAAATTATCAAATGAAATAGCTTCCTCTGCTCCCGCTTGAAGCACAATATTTGCTTCTTGCTTAGATTTTAGTAAGTCATTTAGATTTTTCAAAGGATAATTGATCAGCTCATAATTTCCCCGAATTTTTCGCAGTGATAGTTTACGAGGCAGCGTCATGGCGCTCCGCCATTTTTTGGTCGGTGTCTTTGTCGCATAGTTCCAATTGCTCATCCAACCTATAAAAATACGGTCATTATTGGGCGTGTTATTATACGTAACCCCCGCATAATTATCGGCGCCCCAATCGACCCATCGCACATTCTTTTGGTCAGAAGTAAAGGTCTCCCCATCAAAATCACCAACAAAGTATTGCGTGCCACTACCTCCATTCGGTGCACCAGGGTTGATGCTGATGAGCAATACCCATTTTTCCTCACCAGTTTCATCAACAACCAATTTAAACATATCAGGACATTCCCAAACACCTCCGTGAGCACCTTGCTCCCTTCCGAATTCACTGACTTTTTTCCATTCCAATAAATTATCTGAACCCCAGATTTGTAGATGATCCCCAGCGACCAAGAGCATACTCCAAGCCTTTGTTTTTTCATTCCAGAAAACCTTGGGATCCCTAAAATCCCTTTCGCCCGGGTTTCCAATTACCGGGTTACCCTCATACTTTGTCCATGTTTCACCATTGTCTAAACTAAAAGCAACCCCCTGTGTCTCATAACGTTCCTTTCCTTCTTTTTTTGCGACGGCATCATGATACGTAAAAATAGCCACCAAAGGTGGGGCTTCATCAGAACCAAGTTTCGAAGTATTATAGACATCGACTACTGCGCTTCCAGAAAATATATAACCATGGGCATCAGGAAACAGCGCAATTGGCCTGTGTTCCCAAACCACTAAGTCTTTACTCGTTGCATGACCCCAATGCATAGGCCCCCAGACAATATCTTCAGGATAATATTGATAAAAGAGGTGGTAAACGCCTTTGTGATACACCAAGCCATTAGGGTCATTCATCCATTTTTCCTCAGGGGAAAAATGAAATTGAGGCCTATACCGTTCGTTATAATACTCCATCTTGTTGTTTTGCGTTATGACCGCAGGTTCTTTCTTCTTGGCTTGTTCTTTACAAGACATCAAAACTATCAAAACCAACGCCAAATAAAACCTTTTTCCAATGTTATCCATATTGTATTCTTAAAAACGCCTTTGATCCTACAACCTCTAAAATAGTATCTTTGTCGTTATTCCCATTCAATTATAATGAAATATATTTCGTGCTTATTTATTTCTCAATTTTTTCTTCTCGGCCTCACCGCCCAGACTAAAATGGATAGAAAATTAAAGAAATTCAATAAAGAAAGTATACCCTACATATCAGCCGAAGCGCTACAGCTTTCGAAAAATGCAATTTTGTTCGATACAAGAAGGAAAGACGAGTTCAACGTAAGCCATCTTAACAATGCCATTTGGGTGGGCTACAAAGAATTTGATATCGACTCTATCGATGCAAAGGCTATTGACAAAAGCAGCGAAATCACGGTCTATTGCTCTATTGGTGTGCGTTCGGAAGATATCGGGGAACGATTGCAAAAAGCAGGTTATAAAAATGTCAAAAATTTGTATGGAGGCATTTTTGAATGGAAAAACAAGGGCTTTCCCGTGTACGACCCTGCAGGAAACGAGACCGAAAAAGTACATGCATTCAGCAAACATTGGGGGAAATTATTGACTAAGGGCGAAAAGGTATATGGCCCTAAAAATCGGTAGCTAATTATTCTTAAATACTTTATTTTTGAATATGGATTTTGACTTTTTGTCTTCCTTAAACTTCTAAAAATTAAAATGGGTCTTATACTTCAGAAACAAGATAAAAAAGACGAACAAACTGTTCACTTCAGTTTGGTAGACACTAAGAACCTACTCCTTATTTTTACTCGAAACCCGGAATTAGGGAAATGCAAGACGCGACTTGCCGCTACGGTAGGAAATGAAGCAGCGCTTGCCATTTACAAGTTTTTATTAAGCCACACCGTTGCGCTGACCACTAACCTGACTGTTAAAAAACAGGTGTGGTATTCTGAAGATATCTGGAACGACGATGTCTGGGACAGCACTATTTTTGAAAAAAAACTTCAAAAAGGAGCAAATCTCGGTGAGCGCATGGCCCATGCTTTTCAAGAAGGTTTTGAAAAAGGGTTTGAAAAGATCATAATAATCGGTAGTGATATGTACGATTTAAATCAAGAGTCCCTTGAAAATGCATTTATCGCTTTGAATAATTCTGATATTGTTTTAGGCCCAGCGACCGATGGAGGATATTATTTGCTAGGTATGAAAAAATGGACCCCCGAACCCTTTAAAAACAAGGATTGGGGTCAAAGTACGGTATTACAAGACACCCTGAATGATTTGAAGAATAAAAACATACACCTGATGGACGTCAAAAATGATGTTGACGTATATGAAGATATCCAGCATATCGCTGCTTTTCAACCGTTTCTAAAACATAGCGAAAAATGAGAAGAAAACAATTGAACGAATCGGTCGCATATCTTAAGGAAAAAGGATTTGAAAATCCGGAAATCGGTATCGTGCTAGGTACCGGACTCGGCAAATTGGCTTTGGAAATCAAAGACCCTATTGAAGCGCATTACAATCACATTCCGTTTTTTCCACTGGCGACAGTGGAGTTTCATGCCGGAAAGTTAATTTATGGAAGCATCGAGGGTAAAAAAGTTGTAGTGATGCAAGGTAGGTTCCATCTTTATGAGGGTTATGATTTTTTAGACATCACCTACCCCATTCGTGTGATGCACCAACTCGGAATACAAAAGCTATTTATTTCCAATGCGGCCGGGGCCATTAATCTCGATTATAAAAAGGGGGACATTATGCTGATAGAAGATCATATTAATCTTCAAGGAGGATCCCCATTAGCCTTTAAAAATGTTGCGGAATTCGGTCATCGATTTGCTGACATGAGTGAGCCGTATGATGTTCAGATGCGAATAAAATTAGAGGAAATTGCAAAAAAAGAAACTATTTCATTGCAAAAGGGGGTATATGCTTCTGTAGTAGGCCCTCAACTTGAAACCAAGGCAGAATATCGCATGTTAAAAATACTTGGAGCCGATGCAGTGGGTATGAGCACCGTGCCAGAGGTAATCGTCGCCAACCATTTAGACCTTCCCATTGTGGCCATATCGGTTTTGACCGACGAATGCAACCCCGACGAACTAGACCCCGTCAACATTCAAGATATTATTGAGATAGCAGGCAAGACCGAACCCAAAATGATCAAACTGTTCAAAGAACTGATACGATCATTATAGCTGCAACAAGTATTGTGCCTTTACATGACATCGCTTGAATTCACCCAAACACATTAAACTTTAACTGTTAAATTTTCTGACCATCCGTAAGGTTTTCAGATATACAACCACTTAATTTTAGGTTCTAACAATTTTAAGTGCCCCTCATATTTTTAATGAAAAACAGAAGTCTTAAAATTAGCATCATTATTCCTACCTTAAATGAGGCCGTATATATTGCCCGTCTATTAATGTATCTACAAGAACATAGTTCGGTTAAAAATATCAAAGAAATTATTGTTGTTGATGGCGGAAGCTCTGATGACACAACAGAGATTGCCTCCGATTTCGGGGCCATGGTATTACATAGCCCAAAAGGTCGATCAAAACAAATGAATTACGGTGCTAGACGAGCCAAAGGACAAATTCTTTATTTCCTACATGCGGATACTTTCCCTCCAAAAAAGTTCGACACGAACATATTGAATGCCGTGGCCCATCGTCAAACTGCCGGATGTTTTCGCATGAAGTTTGACAGCAATAGTAATTTTCTTAAATTTTTTGCATCCCTTTCTGCTATTAATCACAAAATCTGTCGCGGTGGAGATCAGTCATTGTTCGTCACCAAATCTTTATTTCAAAAAATGCAGGGTTTTAATGAGGACTATCTCATTCTCGAGGATAGTGAGTTCATAGGAAGACTATACAAAGAAACCAAGTTTAAAGTATTGCCACAAAAAGTCATTACCTCTGCGCGTAAATACGAGAAGTGTGGAACATTGCGACTACAATATCATTTTGGAATAATACACTTAAAGAATATTTTAGGAGCCGGCCCAGACCAATTGTATGACTATTACAGTAACAAAATCACACTTTAAAACTATTGCATCTTTTTTGGAAGTAATCCCCGTTTTAAATCAGAAAGACCTCAAAAAAACAAAAGACAACAGCATCTGAAAGATACTATTGCCTTTTTTGTTCAATAGCCTATCTGAACAAAATATTTTTCTAAAAAAGCCATAATTACTATATGCCTTCAAGTAGTTTTCAATAACGTTAAAACGACCTATAACCGAAAATTATTGTTTTGAAACAACTCTCGATAAATTTCTTTTGCTTGACCATAATGAGAGTTCACAATCGGTCTCTGCTGTATTATTAAATTATACCACGGCCGGGGAAGTAGGCGAAAGATGTACAGCTATTGCACATTAATGCAAAAAATATAATTGCAATTTTCATTCACAGTTAACCAACTTACAATACACAACAACTAAGCTACCAATATAGACGAATTAAAATTGACAGAATATTTATATGTGCCAATGGTCACAAAATTAGTGTGGATGGCTATAAAATAAGCTACAATGAAAGCCTGAAACAACACATCTATCAGTCCTCATAATCCAACAAAATACCTTCTGAAATCCATTTGGCGAGAGCCTGACGATTGTCAGGGTCCAAAATACGGCGTTGGTCTTTTTTATTACGTATATTCCCCACCTCTATAAAGGTCATTGCCGGATGCGTCTTTTTGACCAAATAGAGCGAGGTCCTATCTTCAAATGTTCCTGAATACGAACGATTAGGTTGGTATTTTTTGTATTTCTCTTGAAAAGTCTTATGAATGCTTTCCGCTAATTTTTTACCATTTTTACTCTTTTCGTGGTGATAAAAGAAAACATCGATATTCTGACCTTTACTACGGCTGTCGATATGAGTCACAATCAAACGCTGATATTTTCCTCGATTCTTTCGATACAACTCGTTTACAATCTGCACACGTTGTTTCAATCGGGCTACCTGGTTCAGGGGAATGGCCTTATCGGGGTAAGCCACTTCATCACGATCAATTTCTAAAACACGGTCATCACGAATACCGTCATTCTCATCACGGATAATAATATACACCGTTGCGCCATGCGCCAATAATTCTTTGGCCAATCGCAAGGTAATGTCATAGGCATACTCATCTTCGGCGATAGGTTTACCTCCATATATGGCCATTGCACCGGGATCCGGACCACCATGACCAGAAACTAAATAATATACATTGCCCTTGAGTCGTTCGCTTTTTGAAAGCACAATTTCATGTTTCTTGCCAAAAATGGGAAATGCCTTTCCTTCAATTTTCTTGATCTGGGTCGCCTGCTTCTTAATAGCAGGAATCACTTCGACCGTATCCAATTCTGCCACTGGAATAATATATCTTCGTCCCGCATACAAATGAACGCTATCACGCAGGTTAGAAATATTCAACGCCACAAAATCGTCAAACGAGTCATAGGGGTCGACACCCTGCTTTCTTAAAAGTGACAAAATACCATCCCCCTTTTCAGCAGTAACCGTAATTAATGAGTCTTGCGAAAAAGCAGTGGTGCCCGTGAGACAAACTCCGAGAAAAAAGAGAAGTACTTTATTTGGTGTAAATCGATGTATCACGACAAGTTTAAACTACAAACACCAAAAACGATGCCTAAAATTACACTCAATAGCTACAAATTTAACCAACACAACGGATTAGAGAAAGAGATTTCGAAAGTTTAGTTAACCATTTATGAACGATAGAAAATTTCCAATAAACAACACCTAAGACTCTCATACTTGCTGTTTTTCATAATTGTAGGTCAAGAAACAGGTGCTATTTCAACTGCATAATCAAAGAAATAGGTTCATTATCATTGTTCAATACTTCTTTAACATATACAATTTGTAAATTGACTGTAGAAAAAACAGCCACCCAATCTTCAAAGGTACGGGCATACCAACTATGGCCTTCTACAAAATTACCGGGGAGCCCTTTCCACGAATCGCAAATTGTTTGACTTCTATACTCGAACCCGCTTTTTATCAAAAAATATGGATGCAATGTTTGTACCACAATACTACCATTATCAGAAAGAGACTTTTTGGTATGCTCGAGCAGTTCGGCCGAACCTTCTTTTTTACTAATTAAAATTAGTAAAAAAACTACTTACCTGATTTTAAAGACAACAGTAAGAGATAAACGTCTTCAAAACAGACAGGAATAGTGCATTCGATATAAAATACAAGTCTACTGAACACTAAATCGAGTAACGCCTGTTATTAAATAGAGTATGATCATATGATTTCAATGGAATATAATTACATTTATTGCCAATTCTATGTCTGCTAATTCGACGTTCGAATCGACCTAAATAGATTTTCAATATATATTAAAGTAATTCCATTATTAAATTTCAAACACACATGAACTCAAAAACAGTTTGGACCAGTTTGGTCGCAATCGCCTTTGCCATAAACCTAAATGCTCAAAATACGCCACCGGAAGTATCTCCAATGCCCATGAAACCACAAATGACGGAAATATGGGAGCCGGAAGTCGAAGTCATTACCCCAGCAAAAAAGTTGGGAGATGCACCATCAGATGCCATTATTTTGTTCGATGGCACCAATCTTGAGCAATGGGTGAGCCAAAAGGATCCATCAAAAGCCGCCCCTTGGAAAATCGTTGACAATGATCACTTAGAAGTAGTACCTGGCTCCGGAGGAATTTCAACAAAAATGAAATTCGGTGATTGCCAGATACATATTGAGTTTAGCGCCCCGGATAAAGTAGAGGGCCATAGTCAGGGAAGAGGCAATAGTGGACTTTTTCTTCAGAACCGCTACGAACTTCAAATATTAGATTCTTACAACAATCGCACATATCGCAATGGACAAGCAGGCAGTATTTATAAAGACCACGCTCCATTGGTAAATGCCATGCGAGGACCTCTTGAGTGGAACAGCTACGATGTCATATATACAGCACCCCGTTTTAAAGCTGATGGGCGTTTAGACGCCCCCGCACGAATAACCGTACTTCACAATGGTGTTTTAGTTCAGAACAACGTCTCGATAAACGGAAACACCTTTTATGTCGGATTGCATACTTATCCTTCGGCACATGGGGATGACGTTATTTCACTACAGGACCATGGTAATAAAACCCAGTTCAAAAATATTTGGATCCGCAAATTATAAATGCAGAATAAAAAAATGCTTTTGGAACCTATCATGCTTTAGGTTAAAACCGGATATCATTAAAAATACTGACCAATACCGAATACGATACCTTGGGCCGCATTGTTGGTGATGCCATACCCGTAGTCGATTCGAAAAATGGCATTGAAAATGCGTTTATGAATGAGTCGGAGTCCGATTCCAGGATATATTCGCAAGTTCATTCGGTCGCCAAAATCACTGAAACGACCTCCCGGGTTCCGCCATGAACCACCGTCGATGAATACGTTTGCTTGCATGGCGAACCAATTCTTATCAATCAATGTATGTCTATATTCCGTATTAAAAACCACAGCGCCCGTGCCCCTATCTATTGTATTCCCAACACCTCGAATGTTGATGTTATTATCAACAGTAAAGGGAGCAAAAGGCGTCTTCATATTACTGGCCAACCCTAAACGAAGGCGACTGGCCCAATTACCTCTAGACCCCATTCTACGGAAATAGACAAAGTCATTAAAGCCAATCAAAAACTCTGGTAGATTCCCATCAGAACTCCCCACATACTGTAAATTCAACATACTACGAAAGCCTTTTAAATAGTGGTAGTAGTATTTCACATTGTCATAATTGTAAATAAATTTGAACAGGTGTTTGTCGACATTTAAGAACTGGGGTACGGCAGCACTTGTGGCTCCTGAAAGGTAGGCATAGTCTTCAGTAAATAGGCTAAACCCAAATTCTATTCTGTTCTCAAAATTAAACTCGTACAGCCCCATTAGTTCAAAACCTTTATTGTTGTATTTGTAATCGGCCGTAGTATTATCGAAAAAAACCGGCTCCTCGGTGGTGAGATGCTTATAATTCACGGCCAAACCGATTTTGTTATTGATGAGATAAGGTGCCCGCAGATTGACCCCTACAGAATTATAGTTGTCATACTGGTAAAATCCGCCAAAAATCATATTCCTACCCAAAAGATTAAACTCTTGAATTCCGATTCTGAAAGCAAAATCGTCATCACTCGATGCATAAACATTGGCATAAGGAATAATGGTAAAATTTTCTTCAATAGTAAAGACTACATGAGTGGCCCCATTTTCAGCAGAAAAAACTTCGGAATAGGCATGGGCAATGGAAGGCAAACGTTTTAAACGCTCTACATCTTTTAAAAGACTGACAGAATCGAGCGGCACACCCTTCTTCACTTGAATTATCTTTCTCAAGAAAGCAGCTTTAGTCTTTTTTGCGCCTATAATCTTTATATCTACCACATTGTTCTTCTGCCCGAAACCAACACAGGTTAACCAAAATAAAAGCAAGAACAGGTACTTTCCACTCATAATCCTTTAGTGGTTAATGTCTTTTTAAAGAAATCTCGCATGAACTATTTTAATGCGTTCAAGGCTAGACAAAGCCGTTAAACCTATTTACTTTGATGTTTTTCATAGAATTCGGCTATCACGCCCTGCGCAGGCTTATTTTGGGGTGTAAACCTATTATCTTCACCTCCCCCGGCTTCCTTATGGCGTATGAACCATTTCCATACATACCCTCCTGCGAACCAATCTTCTCCCCAAAATTCTTCAAAAATAGCTTTGGTGGCATTGACCTGAGCTTCCAAGTTGACCGGGTTTTCGTGCCTATCGGCCGACCAAGGTTTCCAAGCAGTCTTGTCGGTGCTTCTATACCCGTACTCGGTAAATAACACAAGCTTGTTCTTGGCTTTTGACAGCGCTCGTATTACTTCTTTGTGACGTTGCCAACCTTCCCGACATTGTGCCACGGTAGGCGTAACCTCTTCACATAACGGAAAATAGGCATCAATACCAATATAGTCAAGCTCTTCCCAAAAAGTGGTTCGTGTATATTCATCCCAATTGGCAGCATAGGTCAGTTTTCCTTTATAGATTTCTTTCACCTTTAGAATAAGGGTTTTCCAAAATTCAGGCCTGTTTTTTACAAATTGTTCAAGTTCCGTACCGATGCAGAATATATCAGCGTTCGTTTCATGGGCCAGCTGGGCATAATTGAGTATGAATTTCTCGTAGGAACTTTCTAAGGCTTTCCAATCATCTTCAGAATTCATAGCCAACGTTCCCGTAAAGGTGCCGCGCCAAATCCATATCTGGGGTTTCAGCATGACTTTAACCCCATTTTTGTGTAGTAGATTTATATATTGTTTTGCGCCGTGTTTGGTTTCCCCGAACCATTGCCGCTCGGTGTCAAAAATAATTTCAGGGGAATCGACTTCACGAATAAAGCCGAAGGGCATCACCGCGGCGTGGTTGGCATGTATATTCAGTACTTCTTGTACATGCTCTTGTGCCACTTCTTCTCGGGAGGCCACAAAACTTATACCATTGATTTTTTCTTGGACTTGGCTTGAACAGGAAAATTGGAGGAAGCACAAGAAAAGAAGCCTTAATTTTTTCATCCACATTTGATTACGACTCCTAAAATACGGTATTTATCGTAATCGATTTAGAAAATGGCCCGAAGTCCTAAATTAAAGGTTTGACCAAGCCCTGTGCTATTGCCCCGGACAAAATTGGTATACAACAACTCTAAATTCAGGGCATGGGTCAGTTGATATTTTGTGCCACCACCAACAGCCGTATAATCTTGACCAAAGTTATTGCCTAAATCCAACCGTTGCGAATGCTGTGCCAAAGCTAAAATGGTAAATTTGGAACTGGGAAAATAACTTAGAAAAACTCCTGGTGTCAAACTTAGGCTGTTATTGGCAAAACTTCCTTCAATTGTATCGTCATTGGCGTCTCGAACAGACTTTTTGCCAAAATGAAATTCAGAATTAAGCTCTGAGAACAGCTGCCATTTACTTCCTGGGAATGTATAATCATAAAAAAAACGGTTCTGCCAAGTATATCCTTTTTGGTCCAAAAAAACACCATTTTCCGTTTCTTGATCTACCAAAGGAATAAAAAATGAACTCTGAATACTAAAATTACTTATTGAGGCAACGGGCACAAATTTTACCGACGGCGCAATAGACGTCAATCCGGAACGAGCAGTACTTTCTTCACCATCAAATTTAAAAACATCCAAGGCCTTACGGTCGGCAATAACATTGGAACGCACTTCAACAATTGCACCCACATTCCATCTCCTATTTTCCCCGACACCGGTATAGGTCTCCAATGTCGAAGTAAAAAAGGTTTGACGCGGTTGTTTTCCGTCGGCAAACGTGCTTTTAGTTTCCGTGTATAAATTATTAAACCATTTGATATCCCATTGCCCCTTACCCATCAATTTTGATGGCGTATATTGCTGAATATTACTGGTCTGACGAGAATCGTCTTGAGATGCATCTTGAGCAAAATTAACGAACGACATAAATAACAATCCTAAAAAAAATAGGATTCTTCTACTTGAATTCATACTGCTTTATTTTTAAAGTTAAGGTCTACTTATTGAATGGCGTTCAGGGTCCAATCATACGGGTAATACGATACTTTTGCATTCTCCGGCAGTTTTTCCTTCCGATATAAATCGATGAAATCGACCAAGTTCTTGCCTTCTTTGGTGAAATCACCTTTATACCATTCGAATATTTGGGAGATTCTTACCTTCTTCTTATCCACTCGAATAAAGTCAGGATTATTGAGGGCTTTTTCAGTCTGGGTTTCTAACTGCGAATCCAACGTTGAAGGCATATATGCAGCACTAATAATAGGCGGACAGCCCAAACCGGCACAAACCAACACAAAATGAAATCGAGGCTCTGCCGGGAAATTGCCCCGTAGCAATTTGTTCTCGATATCGTTCAAAGTAAGGTTCTCTCCCCCAATATTGTGCTTTGATTTATCAAAAAATCCGTCCACATCAAGCGGTGATTTTAACGGATAATTTTCCACAACTCCTTTTATAACCAATAAATTATAGCCATTGATCCAAAAGGCCTGAAATTCATTTGAATTTTCTGTCGAAACCGAGATAGCCTCGGCCATAGTCAGCAATTCATCTAATGCCGAAGTATCATCTTTAATAGCCTTATAGCCTACCCTGCCATCTTTCACAAACTTTTGGAGAAAGGCATCTGTTTTATTGAAGAAATCAGTTGTTGTTTGAGAATGGCCAAGGGAAAGTACTAAAAAGAACACTCCTATTAAAACTATTTGTTTTTTCATTCTTGTATCTGTTAATTCGCAGTGGTGCAATAAGTCGTGTACTGGTTTAATAGCTTACACAAATACTTTCTTTCGTTTGTTGCGACAAAGAACAGACATAAGTATCACAGTATAATAACGAAAGTATCCTTTTTCACATTTCCGTTTAACAAAATAGCCCTATCACGAAGGAAAGGGCTATTGGTATTGTGGCTATATATCGTAGGTAGAGACCTAAACTTCTAATTTACGGAAGCTGATGCCGTATCAAAAGAAAAGGTTACCCCTGTGCTAAAATAACCAGAATCTCCAATGTTTCTACCATCCAACAAAGTGCCATACCCCGCACTCAAACCGATACCGGCGGTTATCGGGATATATCCTGAAATACCCAGCCGCATATAATCGACCCGGGTCTCAGGGAAGTTACCTGCAAAGCCAGGCCCCATAATATCAACCCCATCCGAAGAAGATGCCTGATAATCCATCCATAATTCAACATAAAATTTAGAAGCGGCATACCCTAGTTTCCCAACGGCCAAAAAGGCATTGGGCACATCAAAATCAGCCCCGCCGTTCGTCGCTAGATTATCGTTTGCCTTACCTCTAAAACTATAGCCCGCAATCAATGTAGAAAAGAAACCTCCATTGAGTTGCAAATGCCCTCCAATATGTAAATCTGTCGTAAAAGCACCGTTTCCGATCGAAAGAATACCGTTGGGCTCATACCCGCCAGGTATGGCAATACCCAAAGCTGAAACACCATCGATTCTTCCTCCAGTGAAATCAACACTAAAAGGGCGATATTTTGCCGTAAGAGAGATATCTTGAAAATCGGATTGCCTCGTTTCACCGTTGACCGGGTCGGGATCACCATACCCCTTTGTAGTAATATAGGGGGCGTTCAACACTAATGTTACATCATCAAGAAGGCCATATTTGGCATAAATACCAAAAATATCCTGTGAAATTTCATTGTGTACAGGTACAGGACCTGTTTTTTCTTTACCCACATAAAACTCATCGTAAGCCCCGACCTTGGTGTAAGATGCAGTTATCGCAAGGTTTCCCTTCGAACTGAAATATCCGTCGACGAGACCTTGGGCGTGTACAATAGACCCGATCATTAATACCCCTGAAAAAATCAGCAAAGTTTTTCTTGTTTTCATTTTCTTATTTTTATGTTCTGTATAATCAGTCGAAAAAAAAAGATTTAGATTACTTTGTATGAGCTCAGCGCAATTATTTCGGAGCTAAGAAAGATATCCATTTTAAGACACTCGTAAAAAAATAACCCGCTTTGAGTATAATACTAATGGGGCATTGGGCAAAACTTGGTTTTATTATGTCACATAAGTTTATATATGAAAGGATGGCCTTCAATTTAAATTCTTTCTAAATTGAAAATTAAAATTAAGTTTATAACAAAAGCTGCGACCCAAGGTGCAGCAATTGATAGATACATATGGAACATATCGTTATAATTGGAAATGGTATCGCGGGGGTTACAGCGGCAAGGCACATTAGAAAACTATCCGACAAAAAAATCACCATAGTCTCTAGTGAAACTGATTTTTTCTTTTCACGCACTGCGCTAATGTATGTTTATATGGGGTACATGAAGTTTGAACATATACAGCCTTACGAAAATTGGTTTTGGAAAAAGAATAACATCGATCTTGTCAAAGGCTACGTTACCCAGGTAGACCATAAAAACAAAGGGCTTCTTTTAACGGGAGACAAAAAATTAAATTATGACAAATTGATTATCGCCACAGGTTCGAAACCTAATAAATTTGGTTGGCCGGGTCAAGACTTAAAGGGGGTGCAGGGGCTATACTCAAAACAAGACCTCGATCTATTGGAAAAGAATGCACCAAACAGCAAAGTATGCCCAAGAGCAGTCATAATAGGCGGTGGGCTTATCGGAATCGAAATGGCGGAAATGCTTCGAAGCCGTAATATTCCAGTCACCTTTTTGGTGCGTGAAAAAAGTTTTTGGAATGGCGTACTGCCCGATGGCGAATCACAAATGCTTAACGAGCACATTTTGCAACATCATATTGATTTGCGATTGCAAACGAATCTAAAGGAAATTTTGTCCGACGAGAATGGCCGGGCCAAGGCGGTTACCACAGACACAGGCGATACCATTGAATGCAACGTAGTAGGTCTAACACCAGGAGTCTCGCCAAATATTGATTTTTTAAAGGAATCAGGTATAAAATTGGGGCGCGGGGTAATGGTAAACCGGTATCTAGAAACCAACATTCAAGATATTTATGCCATTGGAGATTGTGCAGAACAACAGGAAGCCATCGGTAATCGAAGGCCCATCGAAGCCGTATGGTACACAGGACGCATGATGGGTGAAGCCTTGGCACAGACCATTTGTGGTAATCGAACGCCATATAACCCCGGTCACTGGTTCAATTCCGCCAAATTCCTTGATATTGAATACCAAACTTACGGATGGGTATTCAGCTCTCAAAGCAAAAAGGAATATGAGGAACATTTTCACTGGCGACACCCCAAAGAAAAAATAAGTATTACAATCGCCTATCATAAAGGGGATCGAAAATTTTTGGGCATCAACACTTTTGGCATACGCCTTCGGCACGAAATTTTTGACCGTTGGCTGACCGAAGAACGAACCATTGATTATGTAATGGAATATTTAAAGGACGCCAACTTCGACCCAGAGTTTTTCGCCGACTACGAAAATGATATTATTTCAAAATACAATTCAGAATTCGCAACGAACATCCAACCTAGGAAAAAGAGTTGGAAGCGTATCTTGAATTTATAAGAAGGTAGCCACCCTTAGGAATCGACAGAACGTCAAACCTTAGATTTTACCGAATACCAAAACAATTAGAAGTAATGAATACATCGAGCAACAACATGGCCCTCACGGGCGAACCGCCAAAAGCATTGAATACCCATCAAAAATTGGCCACACTTTTAGGTATGTCGGGCTTGGGTATTTTGGTGCTATCACTGTTCAATATAGACTTTCCCAACAAAGCAATGTGGTTAACCATTTCCCTTGCAGCAATTTCAATCGGGGTTATATGGTTCTCCTGGGCATCTTACTCCCACAAACATAAGGGTATCAAAAACGATGGTGTCTGGTTTAAATCCATCTCAAGTTTTGGCATCTGGGGCTGGTTGTCAGGCATTGCCTTGACCGGTTTCTATATCGTTCTATATTTCTATCCGCAGTATCTTGGTCTGGTAAAAGAGGGAGACAACCAGGGCGTTATTGCCCTCTTCGACCCACTGAGTAAATTACTTAGTGGCAACCCTGCGAGCCAGTGGTTTGTATACGGCACATTATACACTGTTGCCATATTGGTATTTGGCGTTAAGTTTATATGGAAGTATCGTCACAACACCTATGAAAAAATACGCACGATAAGCGTAATGTTCTTTCAGACATCATTTGCTTTTTTGATTCCTGAAATCATGGCCAGACTTAATGGAGATCTACCCTATTACGACCTTAAAAATGTTTGGCCCCTCAATTATTACAATTTTGAAAAATATCGTATAAATGCCTTCATTGATGCCGGTGACATCGGGCTTGCCATGCTTATTTTCGGTATTTTATCAATTTTTGTCATTACCCCCATCCTAACCTATAAATTTGGAAAACGTTGGTATTGCTCTTGGGTATGCGGATGTGGTGGATTGGCGGAAACTGCCGGTGATCCGTTCAGGCACCTCAGCGACAAACGTTTGTTCGCATGGAATGTCGAGCGATGGGTAATTCATAGTGTCGTTGTTTTTGTTACTTTAATGACAACGGCCGTGGTGTATTCCTATTTAGGGAATGATAGTAGCAAATACTGGTTGACCAAAACCACCTTCCTTATTGGGGTAGCGACCATTTTGACCGCCGTTTTTGCCTGGGTGATGCTATACAAGCGGGAAGAACTTCAAAAAGACGCAAAATACGGCGCTATAGGATACTTTGCTATTATTGCGACTCTTATCGGATTTCATTTTTTCAGTGGTGACGGCAATATTTTTCTTTTTAAGGCTGAAACACTTCGAAAAACATACGCCTTTTTAATAGGAGCCGTATTTTCAGGAGTTATCGGCGTTGGTCTTTATCCTATTTTCGGAAATCGTGTCTGGTGTCGCTTCGGGTGCCCTATGGCCGCAATTTTAGGTTTCCAACAAAGACTGTTCTCTAAATTTCGAATTACAACGAACGGCGGTCAATGTATTTCATGTGGCAATTGCTCTACCTATTGCGAACAGGGAATCGATGTACGTGCCTACGCCCAAAAAGGCGAGAACATTGTGCGATCTAGTTGTGTGGGTTGTGGCATTTGTTCCGCAGTTTGCCCCCGTGGAGTCTTAAAATTAGAAAACGGGCCACTCAAAGGGCGTATCAATTCCAATGACGTATTGTTAGGCAATGATGTAGACTTGATGGATTTGGTCAACAAAAAATAAATGTCGGCAATGTGGTACAAATTAGTTCTCTTTTCTTTTATGCTCATACTTATTGCAAACGTATCTGAAAAGCAACATATTTATCAAAAGGATTTTCATGCTAACGGAAAACTTAAATCGGAAGGTTGGGTACTAAGCGGCGTTAAAACCGACTATTGGAAATTTTATCATAGCAGCGGGAACCTTTCGGAACAGGGACACTATAAAAAAGGTCAAAGGCAAAAATATTGGTATTTTTACGACCAAAATAGCATGCCGACAAAAGAAGGACACTATTTAAACGGAAAAATGACCGATTGGTGGCTATTTTATGATAGCAAGGGACGTATAAATCACAAATGCCAATTGAATAGGGGTGTCAAAAATGGCTATTGTTTAAAATATACCGATGAGGTATTAACTTCTGCAGAAAAATATAAAAATGGCAAGAAAATTAAAGAGTGGTTTAATTTCGCCAGCTTTAAACGTGAAAACAAACTCTCCGATTTACGCTAATGGCCAACATTAAAGTCATCATTCCCGCATTTAACGAGGCCGATTCCATCGCCAAGGTTATACAAGAGCTACCTGAGATAGTTTCCGAGGTTATTGTTGTCAATAATAATTCATCAGACGATACTGTTGAAAACTCCCTGAATGCTGGGGCTACCGTGCTTTCTGAGCCTCGAAAGGGATATGGGTTTGCCTGTTTATGTGGTATGGATTACGTTGCCAAACAATCCGATCGACCTGATATTATCGTATTTATTGACGGAGACTATTCCGATTATCCCGAAGAACTCTCTAAAGTGGTTGCCCCGATTCTAGAAAAAGACATCGATTTTGTAATTGGAGCCCGAATCAAGAGACTAAGAGAAGATGGTAGTATGACGCCTCAGCAGATATTTGGCAATAAATTGGCTACTTTTTTGATGAAAATGTTTTTTGGGGCAACATATAGCGACCTCGGCCCGTTTAGAGCCATAAAGTATGATAAATTATTACTGCTCCAAATGGAGGACAAAACCTACGGATGGACAGTGGAAATGCAATTAAAGGCCCTAAAAAAGAAATTGACATATACCGAAGTACCAGTGCGTTACAAGAAAAGAATTGGTGTCTCAAAAGTATCAGGTACTGTAAAAGGTAGTATCTTTGCGGGCATAAAAATATTGGCTTGGATATTTAAATACAGCATAAAATAATATGGGACTAACACTTGCTTATTTCATCATTGCCATCTATAGTATAGCTTTGCTATTGATTTTCTTCTACAGCTTGGCACAATTGAATTTGCTGGTCAATTACTTAGGGTACAAAAAAAGAAATCAAGTAGCTCCTAAATTCAACCTTCTAGACCCCAAAGAAATTCCATTCGTTACGATACAACTGCCTATATACAATGAAGAATATGTTATGGAGCGGCTGTTGGAGAATATTTCCAAAATCGAATATCCCCATAGTAAATTAGAAATTCAAGTTTTAGACGACTCTACCGATGATTCGGTCAAAGAAACGGCCGAACGTATTAAAATTTTACAACAATCTGGGCTAGACATACAACATATTCGACGTGAAAATCGCCAAGGTTTTAAGGCAGGAGCGCTCAAAGAAGGACTTAATATTGCCAAGGGAGATTTTATCGCAATATTCGATGCCGATTTTCTTCCATCAAGTGATTGGTTAAAAAAGACGGTTGTGTATTTTAAAGATAAGGAAATTGGCGTCGTACAGACCCGCTGGGGGCATATCAATCGCGATTATTCGACCCTAACCCGTATTCAGGCCTTTGCACTTGATGCCCATTTCACCTTAGAGCAAGTAGGCAGAAATGCTAAAGGACACTTTATTAATTTTAATGGTACGGCGGGTATATGGCGCAAAGATTGCATCTTGGATGCAGGTAACTGGGAAGGTGACACCCTTACCGAAGACCTCGACCTAAGTTACAGAGCCCAGTTAAAAAACTGGAAATTCAAGTATTTGGAAGACGTGGAAACACCAGCAGAGCTCCCTGTAGTTATTAGTGCGGCCCGTTCACAACAGTTTCGTTGGAACAAGGGTGGGGCAGAAAATTTCAAGAAAACCGTTTGGAACGTTATTACCGCCAAGAATATACCTTTCAAGACCAAATTTCACGGGGTTATGCATTTATTGAACAGTTCCATGTTCCTCTGTGTCTTTATAGTTGCTCTTTTGAGTATTCCGACCATGTATATCAAGGCTTTGTTCCCCCAATTTGATTGGGTATTCGTCGTCTTAAGTTTCTTTGTATCAAGTACCGTTATTCTCTTTGTTTGTTATTGGTTTACCTATAAAAATATTCAAGGCAGTGGTTTTGATAATTTTGTGGACTATATAAAACTCTTTTTTACTTTTTTCTCGGTAGCCCTAGGCTTTTCGTTACACAATTCCATTGCCGTGTTGGAAGGCCATATGGGCAAACGCAGTGAATTTGTCAGAACGCCGAAATTTAATCTTAAAAATCTGACCGACACTTGGAAAGACAATAAATACCTTACCAAGAAACTGTCTCCCAATATGATTTTAGAATTTGCGCTAATGGTTTATTTCCTCTTTGGTATGTATAGTGCAATTCCTTTAAACAATTTCGGACTCTTTCCGTTTCACTTTATGCTGTTCTTGGGGTTTGGCTTTGTCTTTACCAAATCGTTGACGGCACGGGCATAAAGATTTTTCAGCTATACGGCACCAGAGATTTTAATGCGCTATAAATCTTACCTTTCTCTCTGAAATGAAGCTTCCGTTGCGGTTATGTTTCTTGACCCAGGCTTGGTCCAGTAAGTGACAATTTCAGGTTCCATAAAAAAATTCCATTAAATACCTTAAATTCGTCCAGAACAGATTTTATACGAATGCCCAACCAAATTGCCAGATATCTTAAATTGCATAAAATGTCAATAATCTTGGCATTAATGTGTTTTGGCTTTTACTACACCTTTGCATACCATCTTGAGCGAACCGATTTTATAAAACTCCTAACCCTTTTTGTCGCCTTATTCTTTCTCTGTTTCAAGCTTATTCAATTTGAAAAATGGAATTTTAAGTTCTTGCTGATTTGTGGGGTAATTTTTCGCTTCGTTTTTTTACTGACCGAGCCCAATCTCTCACAAGACTATTACCGGTTTATTTGGGACGGGCAGCTAATTCTAGATGGCATCAACCCCTATCTTTTTACACCTGACACACTTATGGACCGGAGCGATTTCTTTTTGGCCAATGCCCAAGAACTGCATAACGGTATGGGCGCGCTCAGTGCGCGACACTTTAGTAACTATCCTCCATTCAATCAGTTTATTTTCGCCATAGCGGCTTTTTTAGGAGGGAAAAACATTATGGGTACGGTTGTCGTATTGAGAACCATTATCATTCTGTCGGATATCGGAATTTTTTACTTCGGCAGAAAATTACTTAAAAAGATCAACCGTTCTCCCCATGTTATTTTTTGGTATTTCCTAAACCCGCTAATCATAGTCGAACTAACCGGAAATCTCCATTTTGAAGGTGTAATGCTTTTCTTTTTTATCTGGGCACTTTATTTGCTCTCGGTAAAAAAATGGGCGCTGGCAGCGATTCCCTACGCCTTATCAATTTGTGTGAAATTAGTGCCCTTGATTTTTTTACCCCTGTTCTTAACCTATTTCAAATGGAAGCAGAGCCTATTGTTTTATACCATTATCGGAGTAATATCATTGGTTTTGACACTTCCGTTTTTTGCCCCAGAATTCATAAATAACTATTCTGACACCGTGGGTCTTTGGTTCTCCAATTTCGAATTCAACGCGGGATTTTACAATGGGCTTAAAAAAATTGCGGTTCAATTTGATGCCAAACCTTGGGAACTTATTAAATCTTACGGCAAACTTACCGCCTATACTCTTATCACCATCTCACTACTTTTTACCTTCTTGACTAAAAACCAAAAACTATCGAACCTGATTTCGAACATGCTTTGGATTTTGACGATTTATTATTTTCTATCGACTACTGTACACCCGTGGTATATCGTATTTTTGGTATTGCTTTCCATTTTCACAGAATACCGTTTTACCGTTATTTGGTCGGCAGCAATTGTTCTGAGCTACTATGCCTACGCTCAAATCGAGTTCAAAGAACATATGGGGCTGCTAGCCGTTGAATATATTTCGGTATATGGATTTTTGGTTTACGAAATCATCAGCAAAAAAGGGAATATTCCGAAATTTTTAAAAAACTAATCCTAAAAACTTCTCTTTTCAATTTAATTTGTACATTTGAGCCGCAATGAAAACAAAAGCACATATTAATTCTACGCCTTGGAGATCTTTTCCGACACGTCCTTTTGTGCCCGTTCGCCGTCGCCCGTAAGGGTGCATATTTAGTATGGGAATAGGTGAGTCCATTCCTGCAGAATCCAACAAATATTTTTCATTCCATTTTTCATTAAACCATTTCGCAATGGAAATAAGCATTGCCAACGAATCACATTTTAAATACGCTAAGGTTATATCCGATACGATTACGGAATCTGCTCAGGTACGGGGCACCGGAATTGCTAAGCGTACACCCGAATACATTCAAAAAAGACTCGCTAACGGCAATGCCGTCATCGCTTTAGATGGCGACAAATTTGCAGGTTTCTGCTATATTGAAGTATGGGGCAACAAAAACTTTGTCGCCAATTCAGGGCTCATCGTGCACCCTGATTATCGAAACCAAGGGTTGGCAAAAAAAATCAAGAGCAAGGTATTCGAATTATCCCGAACGAAGTTTCCCGATGCCAAAATATTTGGTATCACTACGGGGCTTGCCGTGATGAAGATGAACTATGAGTTAGGCTACAAGCCGGTCACTTTTTCCGAGCTTACCGATGACCCTGAGTTTTGGAAAGGTTGTCAGACCTGTAAGAATTTCGATATCTTGACCCGTACCGAACGAAAAATGTGCCTCTGTACAGGCATGCTTTACGACCCGGCCACGAAACAAAAGGTGGAAGAAAAAAAAGTGAACAGCAAGGCCTTCAAACGATTAAAAAGTATCAAGGAAAGCTTGTTTCTCAAAAAGAAAACAAAATAAATTGTATAACATTTTCCCCAGTAAAAGGAGGAAATTTACAAATTGAACAATAAATTAAAAATTCTCGTTCATACGGGAAGGAAAGCACCGAAATTATGAAATTAGTTTTAGCCTATAGTGGCGGATTGGACACCTCGTATTGCGCCAAATACCTATCAGAAGAAAAAGGATTCGAAGTACATGCCGTAAGTGTAAATACCGGGGGGTTCTCAGAAGAGGAAATCGCCGAAATCAAAGAAAAAGCCTTACAACTCGGCGCTACTTCGTACACCTCGATTGACGCTATACAATACTTTTACGACCAAGTAGTAAAATACCTGATTTTCGGAAATGTACTAAAAAACAATACGTACCCCCTATCGGTAAGTGCCGAGCGAATTGTTCAGGCCATCGAAATCGTAAATTATGCAAAAAAAATAGGGGCCTCACATATTGCCCATGGCAGTACTGGCGCCGGTAATGACCAAGTTCGGTTTGACATGATTTTTCAGATCATCGCTCCGGAAATCGAGATCATAACCCCGATAAGGGACAACACACTATCGCGGGAAGCTGAAATCGAATACCTTAAGACCAAAGGTGTTGATTATTCTTGGGAAAAAGCCAAATATTCCATCAACCGCGGACTTTGGGGTACTTCCGTTGGTGGTGAGGAAACACTGACTTCAGAAAAGCCCTTGCCTGATTCAGCCTACCCCAGTCAATTAAAAGAGCATGGTTCAAAAGAATTAAAATTGACTTTTGAAAAAGGCGAAATTGTTGCAATCGATGGAAAAAAAGATAGTCCGGTAAACAACATCATAAAACTGGATGCCTTGGCCTCACAATATGCTATTGGCCGTGACATTCATGTTGGTGATACCATTATTGGTATAAAGGGCAGGGTCGGTTTTGAAGCTCCCGCCTCGTTGATTATTATTAAGGCCCACCACTTGCTCGAAAAACATACCTTGAGCAAATGGCAGCAATATCAAAAAGAACAGCAAGGTAATTTTTATGGCATGTTGTTGCACGAAGGTAATTATTTGGATGAAGTTATGCGTAACATCGAAGCCTTCTTGACCGACACCCAAAAGAACGTTTCGGGCGATGTTTTTGTCAGTCTTCACCCCTATCGATTCGAACTTAACGGCATTTCATCGAAACACGATTTGATGAACGCTTCCTTCGGAAGTTATGGTGAAATAAATAAAGGCTGGACGGCCGATGACGCCAAAGGTTTTATTAAAATACTTTCCAATTCAGGAAAGATATATAACCATGTAAATCATAATAATGATTAAAGCTGGAATAATTGGAGGTTCAGGGTACACAGGCGGGGAGTTGATTCGAATTCTTTTGCATCATCCTGAGGCTAAAATCGATTTTGTATACAGTACGACAAGGGCCGGAAAAAAAGTGACCACTGCACATCCTGATTTGTTGGGGCAGACCGATATAGCGTTTACAGGTACTATCAATCCTGATGTCGATGTCGTCTTTCTATGCTTGGGCCATGGTAATTCTACCAAGTTTTTAAACGAAAACGATTTTTCAGAAGCCACTAAAATAATTGACCTGAGTAATGATTTCAGGTTAAAGAATGACGCGGTCTGCAATGGCAGAACATTTGTTTACGGCCTACCGGAGCTTAAAAAGTCTGAAATACAAAAAGCCGATAATATTGCGAACCCAGGATGTTTTGCCACTACCATACAGCTGGCATTGCTACCGTTGGCCAAGGCGGGGAAATTAGACAATCCCATTCATGTCAATGCCATTACTGGAAGCACTGGGGCAGGCGTGAGTCCTTCGGCCACCTCGCATTTCAGTTGGCGAAATAACAATGTATCATGGTATAAACCTTTTACCCACCAACATTTGGGTGAAATTGGTGAAAGCTTAGGCTCTTTACAACAGAATGTTGGGGAGCTTTTCTTTTTGCCTAACCGAGGTAATTTCCCTCGAGGCATATTGGCAACGGCCTATACCCATTTTGACGGAAGTGAAGCCGAAGCCATTTCATTGTATAGGGATTTTTACAACGATGCTGCTTTTACCCATGTGGCCGATGAGCCCATTAATTTAAAACAAGTAGTGAACACCAATCAGTGCCACGTGCATTTGCACAAACATAACGATACCCTGCTCATCACTTCGGCTACGGACAATCTGTTGAAAGGGGCCTCTGGTCAGGCTGTACAGAATATGAATTTAATGTTCGGGTTCGCAGAAAGTACAGGATTGCGCTTAAAAGCTGGGGTTTTTTAGGAGACGGCTGAAACTTTATAACTAAAGCCCAGGCCCTTAGTTAAAGAGAGGGGTATCGACAAAGGATTCTAGAGGGTTCGATAGCCAAGGCCTAGTTCGGCAAACTCGGATTGCCTCGGGTCTCGTAATAACGATAAATTAAAAAAGCTCTCGCTTTGGCGAGAATTGACATAAACTATGAATTCATGAAAATAGCCATCATAGGAACCGGAAATTTGGGCCTCTCCATCGCCAAGGGTATTTTGAATACCAACGGAGCGACCTCGATGTACCTTACAAAACGAAATACGGCAGATATCAAAGATTACGAGAACTATGGTAACGTCACCGTAACCGCTGACAATCGAGAAGCAGTTCAGAATTCCGATATTTTGATTTTCGCCGTGCAACCTGGGCATATTGAAAAGCTGTTGAACGATGTAAAAGACTTGCTCACCGAAAAACATGTGGTCATCTCTGTCATTACCGGTTTCGGAATCCATAAAATGGAAGACATTCTCGGCAAAGATGTATTTATTATACGAAGTATGCCGAATACAGCAATCTCTGTCGGAAAATCGATGACCTGTATTTGTAGCAATGAGAAAGGTAAAAAGAAAGTACAGCTCGCTAAGGCCATTTTTGATCGTATGGGTCATACACTGGAAATTCCTGAGGAACAAATGCAAGGCGCCACCGTCATTTGCGCCAGCGGAATTGCTTTTTGGATGCGCTTAATACGGGCAACGACCCAAGGAGCCATTCAATTGGGTTTTGATGCAAAGGAAGCACAAGAGCTTGCCATGCACACCTGCGAAGGCGCTGCTGGCCTGTTAATTGAATCGGGCAACCATCCCGAAGAAGAAATCGATCGAGTGACCACGCCCATGGGCTGTACCATTCAAGGGCTGAATGAAATGGAACATCAAGGTTTGAGCTCTTCCCTTATCCGTGGAATCGTAGCTTCGTTCGATAAGATAAGTGAATTCAAAGACAAAAATTAGCAACTAATGATGTCCAACAACAACGAAACGATTTCCGTCTCAGCGGAAATAAAACAAAAAGCAATAATGAAACCATTTGATGTATACCCATTATACGATGTGACTCCTGTTTCGGCAAAAGGAATCGTAGTCACCGACGACCAGGGGCACGAGTATCTCGATTTTTATGGTGGTCACGCCGTGATTTCCATCGGACATTCACATCCGCACTACATAAAACGATTAAAAGACCAATTAGATCGCATTGGGTTTTACAGCAATTCAATACAGAATCCGTTACAAGTGGAACTCGCCGAGAAACTGGGAAAACTTTCCGATTGCGAAGACTACAACCTCTTTCTATGTAATTCAGGAGCAGAAGCCAATGAAAATGCGTTGAAGTTGGCCTCGTTCCAAACGGGTAAATCACAGGTTATCGCATTCAAAAATGGATTCCATGGCAGAACATCGGCAGCAGTTGCCGCTACCGATAATGCAAGTATCAATGCCCCAATCAACAAACAACAAAAGGTTACTTTCTTGTCGTTCAATGATGTCGAAGCCTTTCAAAACGAAATTGAAAAAGGCGATGTTTGCGCGGTTATTATTGAGACCATTCAAGGCGTGGGCGGATTAGACGAACCTTCAACGGAATTCTACCAAATGGTGGCGACCCAATGCAAAGACCACGGGGCACTCCTTATTGCCGATGAAGTCCAGTGTGGATTTGGGAGAAGCGGGAAATTCTTTGCCTACCAGCATCACGGGATCAAACCCGATATCATCACTATTGCCAAAGGTATGGGCAACGGTTTTCCGGTAGGGGGCGTCCTCATTCACGAAAGCATAAAGGCCGTTTACGGCATGTTGGGAACTACCTTTGGCGGCAACCATTTGGCTTGTGCGGCTACAATTGCTGTTTTAGAAGTAATTGAAAAAGAACAGCTGCTGGAAAACGCCACAAAGTTAGGCGAACGATTTGAAAAGATGGCCGCTGAAATTCCCCAAGTACAACGGGTGAAAGGCAGGGGTCTGATGCTCGGACTAGAATTTAATTTTGAAGTGGCCGATTTAAGAAAACGCCTGATTCATAATCAACATATTTTTACCGGTGGCGCCAAGGACAAAAAAGTACTGCGGTTCTTACCGGCTCTAAATATTACCGAAGCCCATTTAGATACTTTCTTTAAAGCATTACAAAAAGAATTGTCATGAGTTTATTTTTAAATATTGCCCAACGAAATGCCGTACTTCAGACTATGGCAGAATTGATAAATACAAACCGAACGGCAATTTTAAAGGCCAATAAAAAAGATATGGATGCCTACCATGGTGAAGATATCGCCATGCGTGATCGCTTGGTGGTAAATGACACTAAAATCGAAGGCATGATCGAATCATTGGTACACTTGGCCAATCAAGAGGACCCGTTGGGGGTAGAGCGGTTTCAATTCACCCATGAGAACGGCATGCAAGTGAGTAACAAAACGGCACCTTTTGGTACAGTATTGATTATTTACGAATCTCGCCCTGATGTTACTATCGAAGCAGCGGGGATAGCTTTTAAATCTGGAAACAAAATATTATTAAAAGGGGGCAAAGAATCGATACAGAGCAATTTGGCCTTGGTCAAATTATGGCACCACGCCCTAAGGGAAAACCAAGTGTCGAACGAATGGGTCACGTATTTACAATTCGACAGAAAACAGACGCAGGCCTATTTGGAAAAACCCGATCAGAAAGTAGACTTAATAGTGCCCCGTGGTGGAGAAAGACTGATTGCCTTTGTAAAACAACACGCTACCTGTCCGGTAATCGTTAGCGGCCGTGGCAATAATTTTGTCTTTGTCGATAAAGATGCCGACCAAGAAATGGCGCTGGAAATTATTATCAATGCCAAAACTACAAAAATATCGGCCTGTAACGCTTTGGATAAGGTTTTGATAGATGATAACCTTCCTGAACGGGAAAAATTTACCCAGCAACTCATTTCCAAATTAAAAGAAAGTGATGTCGAAATATTGGTCGATCAAGCCGTTTCGGGCTTTGAAGGCACTTCGAAAATTACAGATGAAGCCATTTGGTTCGAGGAGTTTTTAGACTATAAAATCGTTTTGGGGGGGGTAAAAAACCTCGAGGAGACCGTAGCCAAAATAAATCGTTATGGAGGAGGGCATTCCGCATCCATCATTACAAAAAACGAAGAAATCGCCGATGCATTTATGAACAACGTCGATACTGCCGCAGTCTATCATAACGCATCGACACGTTTTACCGATGGCGGTCAATTTGGCTTGGGGGGAGAACTTGCCATAAGTACCGACAAATTACACCAAAGAGGACCAATTGGTCTTCAACACCTAGTGACCAATAAGTGGTATGTGAAAGGGAACGGACAAATAAGGTAATCTAAAAAATCACTTTATTTCTGTCGACTGCTGATCTGCAGAATTTTAAAAATCGCAGGTCAAAACATTGAAAAAATGCAAAAAAAGAAAATACTTTTAAAAATTGGATCCAATACCTTGACCAAGGAAACGGATCAGATTTCCAGAGGAAAAATAGAAGACATCGGCCGTCAAATTGCCGCACTTAAAGACAGTTATGATATTATAATCGTCAGTTCTGGCGCTATTGCAGCTGCCAAACAATTCGTAAAATTAGAACATAATGGTGCAGAAATCAATGTAAAACAGGCACTAGCCGCTATTGGTCAACCCCATTTGATGCGCATTTATCAGGAAAATTTCAGGGAACTTGGTTTATTCACGTCACAATGTCTTCTTTCGTATTCCGATTTTGAAAACCCTATTGCCAAGGCAAACATTAAAAACACCATTAACGTTTTGGTCGCCAATAACGTAATCCCCATCATTAATGAAAATGATACGGTTGCTGCCGATGAAATCCAATTTGGGGATAATGATAAATTAGCGGCCCTTACAGCTGCTTTGTTACAAGTAGACCTTCTTATCGTGGCCACAAACACCGATGGCATTTACACCAAAGTTTCTATCGAAAACAATGATCCTAAAACGATAACCTCGGTTTCCGGGCTAGAAAATTTGCGACAGGAAATTAGCAGTGTCAAATCATCACACGGTACTGGAGGGATGCACTCAAAAATCGAAGCTGCCACTATAGCACAAAATGTTGGCATTGAAACCTGGATTGTCAACGGATTAAAGGACAATTTTCTGATCGACGCCCTTAATGGTATTGGCAACCATACCAAAATAAAAAGCTAGCCGCCAAATAAACTTATATTTTTAAACCATGAAACAGTACTTCTCCATAAACGATATAGATTCACTTCCCCAATGGGTCGAAGAAGCCAGAGCTTTAAAAAGCGACCCAAGACAATTGGAAGCCCTGGGCAAAGGAAAGACCATCGGGCTATTATTTTTCAATAACAGCCTGCGCACCCGATTAAGCACGCAAAAAGCGGCCATGAATTTAGGCATGGAAGTCATTGTAATGAATTTTGGAAGTGAGGGCTGGGCGCTTGAATATGAAGATGGCACTATAATGAACCAAGGCACTTCAGAACATATAAAGGAAGCCGCACAAGTAATCTCACAATATTGTGATGTGGTAGCAATCAGGGCTTTTGCTTCTTTGGTAAACAAAGAAAAAGACGAGGCCGAATTGGTACTCAACGGTTTTAGACAATATGCCTCCGTACCCATTATTAATATGGAAAGTTCGGTGGGCCACCCGTTGCAGGCTTTGGCCGATGCCATAACCCTTGCCGAACAAAATACCAAGCCAAAACCTAAAGTAGTACTTTCTTGGGCACCGCACCCCAAGGCATTGCCCCACGCCGTAGCCAATTCCTTTGTGGAAATGATGCAACTTCAAGATGCCGATTTTGTAATCACACATCCGAAAGGATATGATCTAGACAAAAGAATTACCAAGGATGTTAAAATCGAATACGATCAAAATAAAGCATTGGAAGATGCCGATTTTGTTTATGTAAAAAACTGGAGTAGCTATTCCGACTACGGACAAGTCTTGAATCAAGAAGCGGATTGGATGATGACCAAATCGAAACTGGGTCATGCCAAGTTCATGCATTGTCTACCCGTACGACGTAATGTAGTGGTGGAAGATGCCGTATTAGACAGCGACCAATCACTGGCCATCGAACAGGCAAATAACCGAACCTACGCCGCACAAGTGGTCTTAAAGAAGATTTTGACCGGGGCCGATACACTTGAAAACAAAACTCCCGATTGATAAAACCACACAGAACTAAATGTCACAAGAATTAAGAAATAAGGTTTGCATTGTTACCGGAGCTACGGGCGGAATGGGAAAAGCCATATCTGAGAAGTTCGCGGCAGCAGGGGCCAAACTAATTCTTTCAGGTCAATCCAGTGACAAGGGGAGTACTTTGGAAAAGCAATTGAAGAATTCAATTTTTATTCAAGGTGATATTAGTAAAGCAGAAACCAATGAAAAACTAGTTCAAGCTGCGGTAGATAACTTTGGTAAACTCGACATTCTTTCGATCAATGCCGGTATTTTAGGGTTAGGGAATGTGGTCGACCTCGCTATTTCATCATGGCAACGTACATTAGATACGAATCTTAGTGCTATTTTCTATTTAACCAAATACGCCATTCCCCATCTTTTACAAAGTACTGACGCCAACATCTTGATCAATGCCTCGATAGCGGCCTTTAAGAGTTTTCCGAACCACCCCGCCTATTGCGCCTCAAAAGCAGGGTCGGTAGCCCTAATGAAACAACTGGCCGTGGAGTATGCACCAACAATACGGGTAAACGCCCTTTGTCCAGGGCCTGTAGATACCCCATTATTGCACGATTCGGCACAAGCATTCAAAAATCCGGATAGTGCGGTTGAAAATGCGAAAGAAACGACACTTTTAAAACGTTTGGGCATGCCTAATGATATTGCAAAACTGGCACTTTTTATGGTCTCGAATGATTCCTCATGGATGACCGGAAGTACCATAAATATTGACGGAGGCATTCTAAACGCATGATATTATGACGATTGAAAATGGCCAAAAAAAATAAATTTAACCTAAAATGAAACCAAAATTATCCATCGTAAAAATTGGGGGAAACGTCATTGAGAAAAAGACGGAATTATCGAAATTTCTCACTATTTTTTCCAAAATCGAAGGTCAAAAAATTCTGGTCCATGGCGGCGGAAAATTGGCCACCGAACTGGGCAAGAAATTAGGTATTGAATCTCAACTCGTAGGTGGTAGGCGCATTACCGATGCCCAAAGCCTTGATCTTATAACCATGGTTTACGGAGGCTTGGTCAATAAAAAAATTGTTGCCGAACTTCAAGCTAACAACTGTAATGCCATTGGTCTCTCGGGGGCCGATGCAAATACAATACAGGCGCATAAAAGACCTGTCAATGAAGTTGATTTTGGCTTTGTAGGCGATGTCGATTCGATTAACGGAACTACTGTTCATCATTTGCTGGAAGCCAACTTGACACCGGTTTTTTGCGCCATAACCCACGACCAAAACGGACAATTATTTAACACCAACGCCGATACCATTGCTTCCGAAATTGCCATTGGCATGAGCGAATTCTATGAAACAACTTTAAACTATTGTTTCGAAAAGAAAGGGGTTTTAAAAGATGTCAACGATGATGATTCCGTTATAAAAAACATCAATGCGGTATCCTATAAAACATTATTAGCACAAAAAATAATTGCCGATGGCATGCTTCCTAAACTTGAGAATTGTTTTAATGCCCTAAAAAGAAATGTACATCAGGTCTGTATCGGAAATACTTCGATGTTGGCACCCGAAGCCCAATTATTCACTACAATAACCTTATAATGGAACAGCGAGTACTTACCGAAAAAGCCATCGATTTACTGAAGTCCCTTATTTCGATTCAATCTTTTTCATCCGAAGAAGACAAAACTGCGGATACCATTGAAAATTGGTTCAAGTCGTTCAATATCCCCTTTAAACGCGAAAATAATAACATCTACGCCTTTAATAAATATTATGATGAGAACAAGCCCACGTTGCTGCTCAATTCACATCACGATACGGTAAAACCGAATACGGCCTATACCAAGGATCCATTTCATCCGCATATCGAAGATGGAAAACTATTCGGGCTCGGTAGTAATGATGCCGGCGGACCTTTGGTTTCGCTTATTGCAACTTTTACCCATTTTTATGAGGCCGAAGATTTAAACCACAACATCATCATTGTGGCTTCGGCAGAGGAAGAAAGCTCAGGGCCCAAGGGCCTGAACAGTATGTTGGCGATACTTCCTAAAATCGATGTCGCCATCGTAGGCGAGCCTACAGTAATGAAACTCGCCATTGCCGAAAAAGGACTGGTGGTTTTTGAGGCCGCTGTAAAAGGCACCCCTTCGCATGCGGCCCATCCGAACGATAATAACGCGATTTACAATACGATTGAAGTTTTGGATTGGTTCAAAAATTACAAGTTCAAAAAAGTTTCTGAAGTACTTGGGGAAGTAAAATTAACGGTCACGCAAATTAATGGTGGCGAACAGCACAATGTGGTGCCGGCACAAGTAAATCTGGTTATCGATGTTCGGGTCAATGATAAATACTCCAACAAAGAGATTAGGGATATCTTGCAAAAGGAAGCCCCATGCGAACTTAAACCCCGTTCGCTGCGCTTAAATTCATCGGCTATCGACAAGAACCATCCATTGGTACAATCGGGGATTGCTCTTGGAAGGGAAACCTACGGTTCGCCTACACTTTCGGATCAAGCGGCCTTAAACTGTCAATCGCTGAAATTAGGACCTGGCGATAGTACCCGTTCACACTCCGCCAACGAATTTATATATGTAAAGGAAATCGAAGAAGGTATTGATTTGTATATTAAAATTTTGAAGGGATTTTTGCAATAAAAAATTAACAGTATACAATGAACAATTGGTAATTGTTCATTGATAAATGTAAACCGAAATTTATGAAACTCTGGGACAAAGGCTTTAGCACCGATAAAAAAATAGATCATTTTACAGTAGGCAATGATCGCGAATTGGATTTGCTGTTGGCAAAATACGATGTATTAGCTTCTAAGGCCCATGCCAAAATGCTGGGCAAAATAGGATTGCTTACGGAGGCCGAAACCGAAGCTTTGGTATCTGAACTGGACAACATTGGTACATCTATCGAAGCGGGAACTTTTATCATTGAAGATTCGTTCGAGGATATGCACTCCAAAATCGAATTTTTGTTAACCGAGAAGTTGGGCGATACCGGAAAAAAAATACATACCTCCCGATCGCGAAACGATCAAGTTTTGGTGGCTATGCACCTCTATCTCAAAGAGGAACTCACAGAAATAAAATCGCAGACGAAGGCATTGTTCGACTTACTCCTAGAGTTAGCGGAAAAGCACAAAGACGTTATGCTGCCCGGTTACACACATTTACAGATTGCGATGCCTTCGTCGTTCGGACTATGGTTCTCGGCCTATGCCGAAAGTTTGATAGACGACCTCTATTTTGTCGAAGCAGCGCTTAAAGTCGCTGATCAGAACCCATTGGGCAGTGCCGCGGGTTACGGAAGTTCTTTCCCAATCGACAGAAATTTTACTACTCAGGAAATGGGTTTTGAAACACTCAAATACAATGTCGTTGCCGCCCAAATGGGGCGTGGCAAAGTAGAAAAAGCAGCTGCCTTTGGCATGAGCAGTCTGGCCGCTACCCTATCAAAAATGGCCATGGACATCTGTCTGTATATGAGCCAGAATTTTGATTTTATTTCTTTTCCCGACGAATTGACTACGGGGAGTAGTATTATGCCACATAAAAAGAATCCCGATGTTTTTGAATTGGTACGTGGCAAATGCAACAAACTTCAAAGCATCCCCAATCAATTGACCTTGATTATCAACAACCTACCTAGCGGGTATCACCGTGATCTACAATTGGTAAAAGAGGTGATTGTGCCTGCCTTGCAAGACATGAAAGCCTGCCTCGAAATTTTGACCTTTAGTTTGGCCGAAATTCGTGTGAACCCAAGTATTTTGGAAGATCCCAAATACGACTACCTCTTTAGCGTAGACACACTAAACGAATTGGTTCTATCAGGAATGCCCTTTCGCGATGCCTATAAAAAAATGGGGCAAGAAATTCAAGCAGGTACGTTTAACCCCAAACGAGATATCAAACACACCCATGAGGGGAGCCTAGGTAATTTGTGTTTGAAGGAGATTCGGAAGAAGATGGATAAAATTGATTAAATTGATTGCATATTGATTCTATTTGCGGGATATCATCAATGATGTTATTCAATTGTTGTGCAACATTTTGACAAAAATTATAGCCTTTAGTGGAAATAGAAAAAATTAAGACAAAAACTGCCCGCCATTATCAGCGAATAGCTAATTTAATAAATTACAATGTGGATTTCATTAATTGATTTCCGTTAGAGAATGCCATATTGAACTAAACCGGTCTTCAGCTCTGTTGTTTCCTCTGGGGGTTGGGATGAGCGAGGAGAAAAAAAATCATAAAACCGCCCAAATCGAACTTTTTCGAGGAGGTTGCATTGAAGGCAACTCCTACCTCCCGGCTATCGGAAAGGGAGGTGTCCCGACATTTTCTTCAGGACGGAGGGTTATACTCTTAAAATTCGCTTCTATCAACTAAACTCCCCGACCTTGCTTGTCAGCAAGGCCATCCCTCTTTTAATAAAGAGGGGAGCCTCCTAGATTACACATTTTGTTAAAAAATCGAATCGAGGGTAGCTCCTCCTTTTTCGAAGGGAGGTGGATTCACCGTAGGGTTATATTTAAATTATCTATAGTCGGGGTAAAAACAAACTGCCTTTTCTCCTGACTGTAACGCCAAGATTCATTCCCTTCTTTAAAGAAAATAGGAGAGCACACAAATAGGGCATTTGACCAAAAAATCGAATTTTGCAGCGTTCTAAAGCGATTAAAGATATACTTCCTTAAGATTCGCTGTAAAATTCAAAAAACTCCTAAAAAGACAAAACCGATACGAATATCGGTCTTAAGGCTGCTAACTCAAACAAAATTGTAATCTGAACACCACAAAAATGGCATTTTCATTGACCAATACAGTTATCTTATGCTTATGATAAGGTTACTATAAAAGTTCTTCCAACATTTATTTGATGCCGATCTTATAAAGATAAAAGGGCTATCAATCGTAGGTTTCGGTTTTTGTATGATTATTTCGACCATTGCCATCACCAATACAATTTTAACATTCCATTGAATCATTAACCATGTAAGCCCTAAAAAGAGTTAATATATTATTTACAAATAATGCAATATCATGTGTTTCAACAGAAAGTTTAGAATATGTTTGTAGGGTTAGGCTTGCATATATCATTCAAATCACCAATTACCATTACATGAAAACATTAGACTATTCCCTTTTCAACATACTCTTTGCCCTTTCAATCTCTTATTTTTCTAGCACAAATCTTTCTGCTCAGCAAAAGCGCATTACCAATACTTCAGAATCACGTACATCGCAAGCAAACTTTAATCCTGAATACGAAAAAATTAAATCAAGAGTAAGTTATGTCCCGGGAATTAAAGTTATCAGGGGAGAAACCCAAGTAATTGTTCCAGAGCATAAAAGCTTTTGCCCCGCTGGCAGCGTTTTCAAATACAATAATGGTGACATTCATGTTTTTGATAGACGATCAAATAATGGCGGAAAAACATGGCAACAAGCCGAGCATATACTGGAAAATTCGACCTATCAATATCCTCAACCTGATGGTGAAGTGGTTATGTTCCGTTCACAAAATGCAGCCGGCGGTTCTTCAAGCGCGGGCCGACCAGAAATTTCGCTTCAAAAAACGGATACGAAAGGCGTTTTTGAAGCTGACTTTTTTCGTTCCAACGACAATGGAATTACAAGAGAAGCAGATCCTGCCAAAATATTCTTACCAGAAGCATTAAGTCATTTGATTGGTGTTTTATGCCGTAAAATTGTTAGACTGAAAGACGGAAGCCTGTTAGTAAGTATGTATGGCAGAGATCCAAAAGGTAATAATATTGAAAAACAATTTCGTACCATTGCTTTACGATCTAAAGATCGAGGTAAGACATGGCACTACCTATCAACAATTGCATTTGATGGAAAAGAAGATGTTCGAGGGGAAGGCTTCGACGAGGCATCGCTCTTAGTTCTCGACAATGGCAAAATTCTTAGCTTTATGAGATCAGGTGCTAGCTACCAAGCGTCATTGGGCAGCTTTAATAATAACGACTGGGATACAAAAATGCCCTTCGGTTATGGTAAGCAGACCCCGATTTATATGAGTACCTCAAATGATGGTGGAAATAATTGGAGCACTGCAGATCCGATTACGACCCATGGTGTCTGGCCTGATGCACTTCAATTGGAGAACGGTATCATCGCCCTCAGCTATGGTCGACCCGGAAATTGGCTTATGTTCAACGATAACAAAAGTGAAAGTTGGGGCCCAATTATCCCATTCTACAATGATATTTATCCCCCTGATTGTGGTAATTATTTTTCCATAGAAGAGGTTGCCCCAAATATTCTGTTAGTTGTTTATCCGCGAACAAACCCTAATGACCATTGGAAAAGTGAACTTGTTGGCACATTTTTTCAAGTGAAGGACGTAGTAGAATAGCCCATAATTTTTTAAATAAAGAACTTTAAAGTTTGCATCGATGTAAAATAATGCCATTCTCAAAAACTCCTAAAAAGACAAAACCGATACGAATATCGGTCTTAAGGCTGCTAACTCAAACAAACTGTAATTTGAACACCACAAAAATGGTTAATTTCTGCGTGAATCAGGTAAAGCAATGATTACCCTTACGTTATATAAATGTGGAAAGACGATGTAAGTACCTACTCCTTTATCGATACGACTGCAAAACATCATGGATAAATGTCATCTTATCAATAACCGGGGTCGAAATTACAAAGGGGTATACATCGGGAATACCCATGGATCGATTGACACTATTCAATGCAGAAAATAAAGGAATACATAAATCTACAACCTTTTTAAAATCTTGTTCTTGATATGGGTCGAACACGGCATTCATTTCTAAACTGTTGTCACTACTTAACCTTGGGTTGACGCCAATTCCATAAAAATAAGCAGTTTCGGTAGTATCCATTAAATGCAGGTAGTGTGCCCAAGTTTCCGCCCAGTCTTCCCACGGGTGAGATGAGGCATATTCACTTATAAAGCTATTTCGCCAATTATTCGCTGGGCCATTGTTATAATAGCGGTCGAGGGCATTGGCATACGATTCTCTTTCATCACCAAAAACAGTTCTAAAATTATGGAGTAAATTATGGTTGTTTCGAATCAGGCGATCCCAGTAGTAATGCCCGACCTCATGCCTAAAATGACCGATCAGTGTTCGATATTTTTCTGACATTTTCATTTTCATCTGCTCTCGCAGTACACTATCGGCCTCCGACACCAAAATAGTAATAACGCCATTGGCATGCCCAGTCATGGGTTTATTCTTGGTTTCATCAACATCTTCCTTCGAAACAAAATCGAAACATAACCCACGGTCACTAAACTGTTGTTTACTTTCAATAGGTAAATTAAGCCGACGCAACTGAAAAATAAGCCTATGCTTGGCAATTTCAAGTTTTTCCCACTTTTTTCGATTTTTATCCACACCCAAGTTTGGTATAGTTCTATTGAGGAAACATGCAGAACACAAACCGCCCGAAACATTGTCTATCGGAACCAACCAATTACAGAGTTGGTATTGATTGTTCGCACAATATTTAAAAACGGCGTTGTTCTCTTGAGAAAGAGACCATTGATTCAAAGTAGGTGCCAAAGCAATAAGATCTAGTTTACTTTCTAAAAACCCTAATAGATGGCCACAACTTTCACAGGTATTATTTTCAAAAAAAACCGGACTTGAGCAATGCTGACATTGAAATAATTTCATCGCAACGTGTAAATAGGATACTATTTTTCAAAAAATGGCCTTTGGCCTTGTTACTTGATCATTCCCAAATTAATGACCTCTTGCTCGGTCAAATAGCGCCAGTGCCCTCGTGGTAAGTCTTTTTTAGTCAAACTGGCGTACACAACCCTATCCAACTTAACGACTTCATATTCCAAAGCCTTAAAAATACGACGAACGATATCGTTTCGTGTACTTAAAATCTCCATACCCACTTGGTTTTTTGCCGCATTATCAACATAACTGACATCAGCAACCTTGACCATTTTATCATCTACCAGAATACCTTCTTGTATTTTCTTTAAATCGGCACTTCGCAAGTGTTTGTTCAACTCGATGTGATAGATTTTTCGCAATCCGTTTTTAGGGCTATTTAGTCGCTTGGTCAGTTCCCCATCATTTGTAAAGAGTAAAAGCCCCGTGGTTTCCTTACCCAATTTGCCCACAGGGTTCAAGGTAGATTTTGATGCCTTTGAAATTAGTCCCACGGCACTTCTTCTGCCTTGCTCATCTCGAGTCGTGGTCACAAAATCTTTTGGTTTATTCAGTAGTACGTATTCCTTCTTTTCAGGATTCAACAAACGACCGTCAAACTTAACCTCATCGGTCAATTTTACCTTATAGCCCATTTCGGTAATAGGTTTGCCGTTTACCGTGATGTTTCCTGCGGTGATATATATATCGGCATCCCTGCGGGAACACACCCCTGAATTGGCCACATACTTGTTCAATCGAATCAAGCCGGTGTCTTTTTGTTTTTGGGGAGCAGATTGCTGCGAATCATTTCTCTTTTTTATGGGAGCATTCCCCCTGGCATAACTTTTCTTTCGAAATGTTCCCCCCTGTCTTCCTGATGCCCGCTTATCTCCACCCTTCGAATCTGACCTGTTCATGATTATAACTTTTACGCAAAGATACGTATCGCCATGGTATAACCTATTGACTTAAGCATTTATATGGTCGAATTCCCCAAATACTACAACGCATAAAGTTACGCTTCAAACTCAAAGGTTTTATGACCTTTGAATGGAAAATTAGGGTATCATCAAAAACGTATTCCAAAACTATTTCGGCCTCCCGGAAGTATGGCAAGCCACGTTTGTATCACAGCAACCGCTTTGGCAGACATTAAATAATCGACTATAAAATACGATTAAGCACTAAATCTACATTAATCAATAGTATGCTAAAAACTCCGACCACGATAATCAACTTTAAAATATTATGAAGACCAACATAATGTAATTTCGTTTTGGCCTTCCATAACATAATCAAAAATAGTACTAACAAAAAAATGCATCCTATAAAATAGAGGTACATATAACCTACATCGAAATAATTGATCAATAATAGTGATGGCAATAAGGTCAATAAAATCAATACACTGATACAACGTTTTGAAAATCGCACTCCGTATAAAACAGGAATGGTTTTATAATTCTGTGCCAAATCCCCGGCAATATTCTCTAGGTCTTTAATCATTTCACGTACCAAAATCAATAAAAAAAGAAACATGGCATGTACAAAAATGACCGTAGCAAAATTTTTATAATGAACAAATACCGCAAAAAACGGAGCAATAGCCAAGATAGCGGACACCACATTACCGATAAAAGCTATTCTTTTTAGCTTATGTGAATACAGCCAAATTCCGAAAATATAAATTGAAAAAAATAGTACAGCTCTAAAGGAAACATAGCTCGCGGCAAAAACGGCTAAAAAATTAAGAACAAAGTAGGTCGAGAGTTTAAAGCGCTGGCTCACCAATCGATCCAACATGCTTTTTGTAGGCTTATTGATCAGGTCTTTTTCCGCATCATAAAAATTATTAATGATATACCCACCCGCAATAACCAATGCCGATGCGAGTACGATAGCAAATAAGTTGAAATCAAAAACGACCTCTCGCAAAGGCAGGTCAGGAGCTAAAATGTAAATCGATGCCAAGTATTGGGCTGCAACGATCATTAAAATGTTGTACCCCCGTACCACAGAAAACAGACTCAATAACTTTAAAAGCAAGAGTTTGTTTTTTCTACTGAACATTATAAGTATATGGGTACTGACTAAAAGTTATATACGACTTCTAAATTATAATCTTTCAAGGCTTTCTTAGCCTTATCGATATCTTCGGTAAAACCCAAAATATAACCGCCGCCACCCGATCCACAGAGTTTTAGATAATAATCGTTTGATTCGATACCTTGTTTCCATAGTTGATGGAACTTTACTGGAATCATAGGTTTGAAATTATCCAAGACCACATGGGAAAGCTGTTTCAGGTTGCCAAAAAGTGACTTGACGTTGCCATTTACAAAATCTTCAACACAGGCATCGGTATGTTTAATGAATTGATTCTTCAACATATTGCGAAAACCCTCATGTTTCATCTTCTCCATGAACAATTGTACCATAGGCGCTGTTTCGCCTGTTGAACCGCTATCTAATAAGAAGACGGCCCCTTTGCCTTCACTATTTTGCGAAGGTATGCTAGTTGATTCAATATTATCTTTGGAGTTTATAAGAATCGGCAAACTCAAATAACTGTTCAAGGGATCAAGTCCCGAAGATTTGCCATGAAAGAAAGATTCCATTTTACCAAAAATCAATTTCAGTTTTAAAAGCTTTTCACGGGTAAGGTTTTCTAAAATAGTGATTTTATCCTCCGCATATTTATCATAAATCGCGGCGACTAAAGCCCCGCTGCTTCCAACCCCATAACCTTGAGGAATCGAACTGTCAAAATACATTCCCCCATCAACATCATTGCGTAGGCTCTCAAAATTAAAAGAGACCATTTTGGGGTACTTATGGTGTAGGTCTTCAAGATAATTCACAAACTTCCGCAAATGTCCATTGGATTCAATGGCAATTTTAGAAGGATTCTCATCTGTCTTTAAAGCTCCTTTAAAAAAATTATAGGGAATGGATAATCCTTTGGAATCTTTGATGATGCCATATTCTCCAAATAGGAGAATTTTAGAATAAAACAGGGGTCCTTTCATAATTTATCGTTGATCCGGGAAAGTTAGTATAACGTTGCTTTGACGTTATTATGACAAAAAGTTACATTTTTTTCGCCCCAAATCCAATTTTGTCGCAAAGATACTGCTGGTTTTCACAATATGCAACTAGTTCGTTTTTAATAAATTGAAGGGTTATATCCTTTTCATGTTCGGGATATAGCACATGCACGTTGGCCCCCGCATCCAATGTAAAACAGACATGGGCTTTATTTGCCTCACGAAACGCCCATATCTTATTGATGATTTCCAATGTGTTGGGTTTCATTAAAATAAAATATGGGTGACTTGTCATCATCATGGCGTGCAAGGTTAGCGCCTCACTTTCGACAATGGCGATAAATCGGTCCAAATTTCCGTTTGCAAACACTTGTTGCAGCTCAGAAAGGTTGTTATGCGCTTGTTCGAAACGCTGCGTGGCAAAAGGGTGATTATGCATCAGATCATGACCAACCGTACTGCTGACTTGTTTTTGCCCTTTATCTACCAAAAGAATGGTGTCTTGATAATTCTCAAATACGTTGTGAACTTTATAAGGGTACCCGATTCCAAATAGATCGGAGCTTCCTTCGGTATCGTCATGATCCCCCCACTGTACTATAGGCCCTTCAATGCTACGACAAGCACTACCAGACCCCAAACGTGATAAAAAAGAAGCTTTTTTCTTAAAAAACCTAGAGGTCATCGCCGGATTCATTTGGCGATCTAAATCCATTAGGCAAAGTGCCAATGCTGACATTCCCGATGCTGATGAAGCGATGCCACTGCTATGTGGAAATGAATTTGAAGTCTCAATTATAAAATGATAATCCCTTAAAAAAGGAAGGTATTTTTCCACTCTTGCGAAAAAAGTCTCAATTTTAGGTTCAAAATCCTTTTTGGGGTTGCCTTCAAAAAACAGCTCGAAAGAAAAAGGGCCTTGACTTTGGGTAAGCTTGGCATAGGAAACCGAGGTTGTCGTGGCAGCAATATCCAAGGTAAAACTTATAGAAGGGTTCGCCGGAATCTGATTTCTCTTCTTACCCCAATATTTAACCAGCGCAATATTGCTAGGTGCGCTCCAAGTTGCCTTTCCACTCTTTATCTGATGCGAATACCCAGAAGGTACAAAGTCATTTTCTGTCATGGGCCGTATAATTTGGGCAAAGATAGTTTTTAACCGCATTTGCTTTCGTGCTAATTAAAATAAATCGCTACTTTAGACAATACATGCCTCATTTTGAAAAAGAAACTATTCTATATCAGTATTGCCGTCGCCGTTTGTTTGGTAATCGGGTTTCTATCGAGTTTCGCAGTACACAGTTCAGTAAATGATTGGTATGAAGCGCTCGATAAGCCGAGTTATAACCCCCCAAACTGGATTTTCGCACCCGTATGGATAACTTTATATATCATGATGGGTATTGCCGCTGGAATCGTTTGGGCGAGAGGATTTTATCATATCTGGGTAAAAACGGCCCTTTACCATTTTTGTTTTCAATTACTGCTTAATGCCTCGTGGAGCATCGTATTCTTTGGCTTTAAAGCTCCTTTTCTGGCCTTGCTGGTCATTGTCATGTTACTGATTCTTGTTCTCTTGACCATAAGATGGTTCAAGGTGGTAAATACCACAGCAGCCTATTTGCTCATCCCCTATTTTTTCTGGGTTTGTTTTGCTACTATTCTCAACTATAAAATTTGGGCATTGAATTCTTAAAATTGGTCCTTAATCAATTTATGTCTCACAATTGAGCTCAATTTCACTTCTGATAAATTGATTTATTTCCCATTGATCGGCTAAAAGGTTGTTCGTATGTGGTAAATATTGGGCATACGGATAGGGACCATATTCCGGAGTAATGGATATAAAAGAACGCCCTTGCGCAGCTGCGTTACCAACCATTCTTTTCCACCATGCTTTGAATTGTATTAATTCGGCAGCGTATCGAGCCTCTCTAGGATCTATCACCTGAGCACTTTGCGTTGAACCAACTCTTGCATGAACATGAAAACTATGCGCTATAGCCAGGTCAACCGCTTGCTCTTGGTTTTCTAGCAAAGTTTCGGCGACACAGCACCAATGCGAAAAATCAGATGTTAACTTTAAAGATGGGTATTCCTTCAAAAAAGATTGACATATATGGGCCGCAAAGGAGAATCTAGAACGGTGCGTTTCATGGGTAATGGCTACCCCGGTACTTTGTTCTATCGAAAAGGCCAATTCTATTAACTCGGCATTTTGGGCGAACGAAAAAAAATCCAGTCCCGTATGTGAATTAATAAAAAGCGGTTCAACCTCAGCTAAATTGTAGAGGTGTCTTTCGAATTTTGCTTTATGTTCTGCAAAATTTACATTCTTAGTTTCCCAATGCTGTGCTACTAGTTCTAACCCATGGTCGGCGACCATTTCAACTATTTCTTCTTTTGATTTTTTTTCAAGGGGTAAATCCATTTCTATGCCGGCGTACCCCGCTTTTTTGACTTTTTTCAAAAAATCGTTCAACTCTAAATGTGCGCTGCCCCATAGTGGGTAAATAAATTTCAATTGCATCAGCTGCGTTTCTTTCTTGTACCAGTATGATCCATGCCTTGTTCTCTTTCCAGGGCAATCATTTTTTTTGGACGGAAATTCAATATCAGGGCTCTTCTTTGGCCTGAAGTACTGTTCCCCCTACTAAAGTGCAATGTAAATCCGTCATGAAAAGTACACCCCCCAATAGCCAAGGGTACCGCTACGGCATTCGATGTCTCTGTCTCACAATACAGTGCACCCCCATTAGGCAAATTCTGATGTGCTAAAACCTTTTGGTCCGTTACCGGCAAAAACCACATACAGCCATTCCCTTCAAATACTTTGTCAAGAGCTATCCAACAACTGGCCGCTCTTTTGTCTGGCAAATCGATCCAGTAGGCCGCATCTTGATGCCATGGTGTAGGGGTATCGGTGTGGGGCGCCTTGTTTATCAACATATCGAAGTCCAGTTCCATATCCTCTCCCAAAATAACCTTTACCAAATTCAACGCCTTTTTGTACGCACTATGAGCCAACAATTTTTTCTCGATCGAACTGGGACGCATAATCTGCGTAATGCGTTCGACCTTGTTTTCATCGGTGCTGCCGGCTAGATCACTTCTTAAATGCATCGTTCTCTGCTTATCACTTAATAGCGCATCGTAAACCAACCTAAGTTCATTGGCTTCATCAGAAGAAAGGAAATCATCGAGTTTTGCATAACCTTGTTCGCAGAACTGTTTTCTTAATTCGTTCATAACCCAATTATAAGCTTTATAAGCTACAAAGTTGAAAATTATCAATATACTTGTCTACTAAAATTAAACTACATTACTTTTTTATACAGGATGGGTGAAATCAAGCGGATAGTTTACTACCTACCAGATTATGGCATACCCCGTGGCATCGATTTCGGGTATTACCGTTACACCTCTGTACAGCCTAAACTTGAAACCCATTTGCACTATAATAGCATCGAACTATGCTTTTGTATTAAAGGAAAACAACATTATTTAGTTGGTGACAAACGGTATCAATTGAGTGGGAACGATATTCTGGTTGTACCTCCCAACACCCATCATGGCACTGGAGATTTTCCTGAAGATAAGGGAGAACTATTTTGGCTTCAAATTAACTTAGACAATAATCATGAGACCCTGTGCAACTTAACCTATGACCAAAGCAATATTCTTATGGAAGAACTCTTAAAAACTACTGGAGTTATAATTAAAGGAGCTTTGGATATTAAGGTTTACCTAGAAAAGTTGATAGGGCAATTGGACGACTTTACATCGGTTTTAAACAAAATCAAGGTCAATCACCTCGTTCTTCAAATTTTGCTTGGTACCATTGAATTAAGCGAAAAAAGTCAATCTACTTATCAAAATAAAAGATTAGCCCTTATTGACGAATACATATATCAAAACATGTATCGAACTATTTATGTCGATGAGCTTGCCACCGTCCTTAAGATTTCAACAGGGTATTTCAAGTCTTGGTTTCGAACAAAGGCAGGTGTAACCCCTAAAGAATATGTAAACCGAATTAAAATAGAACATTCTAAGGCCATTCTGCTGAAGAGGCCCACCATAACGGAAGTAGCCTTTGAATTAGGTTTCAGTTCATCGCAGTACTTCGCAACAACTTTTAAAAAATACACGGGTCTTACCCCAAAATCATATATTGGATCAAGACGCTAAGAACGTTACCAAAAATATATTCTAAAAGCACCCCAGGCTGCGGAACATTAATTGTCATTTTACCGTTCAACTATTTTTCAGACATTTCTAAAAGTTTGGTCATCGTTCGATAGTTTCTAGTGGTTGCCGGCACCTTTAGTCTTCTTTCGAAAAAATTGTTATCACATTTCGCATTGCCATAGCCCTTGGCACAACATAAATAAACACAATTACCGGTAATAATAAATTTTTCATTGGCAAAAGTCTCATTCACTAGTGCTTCGGTCAAATCCTTTTTAGGAACCTCCTTTAAAAGCACAAAATAAATTCTATTGGCCTCAAGGTCCTCAGAATTGTCAAAGGGATTCTTTTCAATAATATCTTGAATTTCTTCTTTTGATTTTACCAAAACGGGCACATCAAAACCATAGCTCTCGTGTATCTCCGATGCAATGGTTTTTTCCAAAGCCCTAGGATTCCTTTCTTCGGTCTTCAAAACGATATTCCCACTTTGAATATAGATCACCACGTCTTTAAAACCTATTTGCGCCAACAATTGACGTAAATCGACCATTTTTATTTTCTTTTGCCCGCCTACGTTTATGCCTCTTAGTAATGCGATATATGTTTGCATATTGAACTCTTCACGATTTACAATTAAATCTAGACATTTTCATGGGTACTCATGAGAAGTCAACCAATTATTGACGACCGTATTTTTTACAGTAAATGGTTCTAAATTGCCCACGGGTATATACAAAAAATGACCGATTCTTTATCCTGACCAACTAACTTTTACCAACCATGGCCTTGGCGGCAATATAGCCACCCGTCCAGGCATTTTGAAAATTGAATCCACCTGTAATGGCATCCACATTAATTACTTCACCAGCAAAGTAGAGCCCTGGAAGTATTTTACTTTCATAAGTCTTAAAATTGATTTCCTTTAAATCGACGCCCCCGGCGGTTACAAATTCCTCCTTGAACGTACTTTTACCATCGACCTTGAACCTACAGGCAGTTAACTGGTCGGCCAATTGCAGTAATTTCTCATTGGACACATCGGCCCATTTCATATCAGGCGGAATACCAGAAGCCCGCACCAAATTGGTCCATAAGCGCCTAGGCAAATCAACGGCCTTTGTTCTTAAAATAGTCTTTTTTCGTTCAATTTCCTTTATCTCCGCTAATAAATTAAAAACTCCGTCTTCATGATAATCAGGTAACCAATTGACCTTAATGTAAAAGCGATAATTGCATTCATTCAATATGTTCGCTCCCCAAGCGGACAACTTAAGCACTGCAGGCCCGCTCATACCCCAATGTGTTATCAAAAGAGGCCCTTCAGAAGTTAAAATAGTTTTTTCCGGGGCAATTTTGCTTTTCAGTTTTACCGTTACCTTAGTATTATTCCGAGGGTTTGCTAAAATATCGATTTTAGCGTTTGTGCTTATTCCGGGTATGCCATTAATTCGTTCATCATCGATATTAAAAGTGAACAATGAAGGGACGGGAGAAACGATGGTATGCCCCATTTTTTTTAATAAGCCCCATATCTTTGGGCTGCTACCAGTGGCAATCAGCACTTTCTTGGCTCGATAGGTGCTTTTAATCGAAGTTATCCGCCATGTCTTTCCTCCATTTTCCGAACAGATAGATTCCATATTGGTTACTGCACTATGTCGCATTACTTTAATTCCCAAACGGTCCGCTTCGTTCAGAAAAAAATCGATAATGGTTTGTGACGAATTGGAAACCGGAAACATTCTACCATCTTCCTCAATTTTAAGAGGAATGCCTTTCTCTTCAAAAAAGGCAACGGTATCACCGCTAAAATGGGAATGGAAAGGTCCTAGAAGTTCTTTTTCACCGCGAGGATAATTTTTAACCAATTCATGGGGGTCAAATTCAGCATGGGTAACATTGCATCGACCGCCACCGGAAACCTTGACTTTCGAAAGTACGTCCTTTCCTTTTTCGAAAATCACAATTTTCAACTTCGGATCGGCCTCGGCAGCATGAACCGCAGCATAAAAACCAGCTGCTCCACCGCCAATTATAGCAACATCGAACATCAATGTACCCTTTCCGGAAAATTGGTGATAATGCCATCAACTCCGAAACTTTTCATCAAAGCGATATCCTCTGCCTCATTTACTGTCCAAGGATATACTTTGAAACCTTCGGCCTGCATTTCGACCACAATACCCTCGGTCAAAGCTTTATACGCAGGATTAATGGCGACCGCATTGATTTCTTTTCCTATGGAAATTGCCTCGAGGGGGTTTTTACCAATAAGTATCGCAATCGGAATTTTCGGATCTACACTTCTCATAGTTTTAAGTTCATCCCATTTGAAACTAGAAATCACAAAACTATCAAGATCCCATTCTTTTGAAGTACAATATTCCTGTATTACGCGGTTCGTAGGTTCCGCAGTATTCGCACCTTTCAATTCAATATTGAGGATCACTTTATTGTCGATTACATCAAGCACCTGCTGAAGGCTCGGAATCTTATGGCCTCCTTCAAGATTTAGTTGTTGTAACCCTTCCCAATCATAGGCTTCTATTTTCCCCGTACCATCGGTCAAACGATCTACTTCATCATCATGAAAAACCGCAATTTCGCCACTTTTTATAACAAAAACATCGATTTCAATCATATCTGCCCCCAAATCTATTGCCTTTTGAATGGAGGCAAGGGTGTTTTCCGTTTCATGGCCCATGGCGCCCCGATGGCCAATTACGAGTGGTGTGTTGTTGCTCATACAGCTTGAAAATAATACTAATGCGACTATTGCCAACATCGATTTACCTAACATAATATATCTAATTTAGTTTGAAAATAAAGGATTCCAATGGATTAAGGTCTACCCGGAATTTGCCGATACCATTTTCGACTGCAAGAGCCGCCGTTGTACCATATAAAGTATCGGTCATTTGATAAGCCCCGTCTTTCAAGTTCCACTTTTCTGTAATATCGGGAGGCACCTGTAAATCAAAACCAAACCTGTCATTTGCATCAAAATTGGAAACAACGATTAATTTTTCGGTTGTACTCCAGCGCACGTAAGATAGTACATGATGATTGTAATATTCGGTATGCTCCCTATTGTAAAAATGAATATCTTGATAGGCGCCCATTAAGGCCTTACTATTTATGGTGAAATTCAGTAAGCGGCTATAAAAATCACGGAGTTCTTTTTCATCTTCCGACAGCTGCCCCCCGTCAAATTTCTTATCGTTTAACCATCTTTGATGATGGGGCACCCCGATATAATCGAAAATCGATGTTCTGCTCTTAGATCCAAAACCGGCATTCTCCGCCGCGGGCTCACCTACTTCTTGTCCAAAATAAATCATCGTTGGCGAAGTGCTTATGGTAGCAGAAACCACCATGGCGGGTTTTCCTCTTTGAGCGTCTCCGGCAAATTCAGGACTTGCAATACGCTGTTCATCATGGTTTTCTAAAAAGTGCAGCATATGGTGTTCAATATCATGTAAACCTTCCTGTACTTTCGGAATATGATCCGTCCACCCATGGCCCTGCATAATATGTTTTAGCGAATCATACAACTCTACCTTGTCATATAAATAATCCATTTTCCCCCTATGGATAAAATCACGGTACAAATCGGGATTGTACACCTCGGCCAATAGGAATGCCTCCGGATTTTTCATTTTGATGTTGGAGTTCATATAGCTCCAGAATTCAACAGGAACCATTTCGGCCATATCAAAACGGAAGCCATCGACGCCCATATTCAACCAATACAAGGCAATATCCTTAAACTTTACCCAAGAATTCGGAACATCTTTATCACCCCAGAATTGGTAATGTTCTTCATAGGTTTTTTCCTCAAAACCGGCAGGAAGCAAATCAAAATCGCATGTTCCATCGGGGCGCACACCATAGTTAATCTTTACGGTTTCGTACCAATCGTTGACGCCCGGTTGTGGGGAACGCGAGCCATTTCCTGTCCATTTTGCCGGAAATTCATCGAACATGCCATCTGCCAATGGATGGTTTTCACCTCCCAAAGGTTGATACCCATTTTGCCATTCAGGAACTTTAAATGCCTCATTGGGAACATAATAAAAATTGTTATCGCGCCGGTATTCCACAGTCGTATCATCAGAAGCCCCAAACGGCTCGGCACCTTCAGGCGTAGATCTGCCTTCATAGTTTCTGGCTACGTGGTTCGGAACAATATCGATAAGCAACTTTAATCCCGTCTTATGCGTGCGATGTATCAGTGACTTGAACTCTTCCAATCTGTTCTCTGGATTTTCGGCCAAATCAGGATTTACATTGTAATAATCTTTGACGGCATACGGAGAGCCGGCACGGCCTTTGACTACATCGGGGTCATCATTAGAAATTCCGAAAGCCGTATAGTCTGCAATCAGTGCGTGATGGGGAACACCGGTATACCATAAGTAAGTTACCCCAAGATCTTTGATAGCCTGTAAAGCCCGATCGTTAAAATCTTTGAATTTACCAACTCCATTCTCCTGCAGGGTACCCCAGGGTTTATTCGTGGTATTTGTATTGCCAAACAGTCGGGTAAAGACATGATAGACCACTTCTTTACGCTCATTTCCATTTTCGTTCATTTTCATACCCGATATATGATTCTTTCGTATTCCTGACACGATTGGTCACTTTTCAACAAAGAACAACTATTTAATCTTCTAAAGAAAAAATCCCAACAGTCTATTTGATTTTGACAGTTACCGATTTAGCCGGTGTTATTGCCACACGTTCACCATTAACCCGAACGGAAACGTCTTCATCGCCTTCCAATTCAAATTTTACCTCTGAAGCATTGATTGTTACTTTCAAAATGCGATGTCTAAAATTAATTTTAAAGGAATAGGCTTTCCACTGTTCAGGAATACGGGGAGTAAATGAAAGCTTATCGTCTATGACGCGCATACCGCCGAAACCTTCAACGATACTCATCCATGTGCCGGCCATGGAAGTAATATGCAACCCTTCCTCCACCTCTTTGTTATAATCGTCAAGATCCAATCGCGACGTTCTTAAATAAAATTGGTAAGCCTGGTCCATTCGATTCAACTTCGCAGCTATTATACAATGAACACACGGGGATAAAGAAGATTCATGCACCGTAAACGGTTCGTAGAAATCGAAATGTCGCCGGTGTTCTTCTTCGGTAAAATCGCTTTCAAATACATAAAACCCCTGAAGGGTATCCGCTTGTTTTATATAAGGAGAACGTAAAATACGATCCCAGCTCCACTTTTGATTGATCGGGCGCTGTGACTTTGGCAAATCGGCGACGGTAATAAGTTCTTTGTCTAAAAAACCATCCTGCTGAAGGTAAATATCTTTTTCTTCAGCATACGGAAAATACATATTGTCGGCCACATTTTTCCACGCATCGGTTTCTACATCTGTCAACCCGGTCTTGCCTATAATCCGATCATAATCCTCCTTAAAGCCTTCCTTGACTTTGAGCAGCTGTTCGAGCGTATAATTTATACACCACCTACTGAGATAATTGGTATAGAAATTATTATTGACGTTGTTCTCATATTCATTAGGCCCCGTAACACCTAAAATAACATATTTGTTCTTTTGCTTTGAGAAGGTAGCCCGTTGTTGCCAAAAACGGGAAATGCCGATGAGCACTTCGAGCCCCATTTCAGGAATATAACTATAATCTCCTGTAAAACGATAGTAGTTGAATATCGCGAAGGCAATGGCCCCGTTTCTATGTATCTCCTCAAAAGTAATCTCCCATTCATTATGGCACTCTTCCCCATTCATCGTAACCATGGGGTACAATGCGGCACCATTTGAAAAACCTAGTTTGGCCGCATTCTCTATAGCCTTCTCTAAATGGTTATATCTATATTTCAATAATTTTCGGGCGACCTGTTGGTCTTTGGTGGCCATATAAAAAGGAAGACAATAAGCTTCCGTATCCCAATAGGTACTGCCACCGTATTTCTCGCCAGTAAACCCTTTAGGGCCAATGTTCAATCTGGAATCAGTACCCAAATAGGTCTGGTTCAATTGAAAAATATTAAAGCGAATGCCCTGCTGTGCCTTAATATCACCTTCGATGGCGATGTCACTCATTTCCCAAATCTGGGCCCAATCTCTTTTCTGCTGGCTTAAAAGAGCATCGAAACCAAGGTCGGATGCTTTTTTTAGTACATCTTTGGCCGCCTGCACCAATGCGTCAGGTTTGTGGTTCAAAGAAACCGTATAACCACCAAATTTGTGAAGCGTTACAGTTTCGCCCTTTTCCACTTTTTGGAAATAACTATGGCCCACCCACAGTTCCTTTTTTGTTTCCGAAGGGGTTTGATCCGCTATTTCGCCCTTATACACCAGTTGTGACTGCATAAAAGTGCAAATGGCAAAATTGGTCTTCATGGTATGGGCCTCAATAAAAGCTTGGTTTCCCTCGGAAATAATATTGGTCGTATTCCAAAATTTATCGTCCCAATTCGAATCTTCATTGGTTATTCCATTATCGAGATACGGAATGAACTTTACCTCAATATCAGTATCGATCGAGGTAACTTGATATTCGATAGCACCAACCTCATCGATATCCAAACTTAAAAATCGAGTTGCCTTTACACTGACTTGAATATCGGAAGGCAAGGTAGCTTTGAAGCTACGTTGGTACCACCCTTCTTTCATATTGAGCCGCCGTCGAAAATCCTCAACTTTTTTACAGGTATTCAAGTCAAGTGGACTGCCATTTATAAAAACGTCGACGCCTATCCAGTTCGGCGCATTCAATACTTTGGCAAAATACTCGGGATAACCATTTTTCCACCAGCCAACACGGGTCTTATCAGGATAGTAAACCCCGCCGATATAACTACCTTGAAAGGTCGGCCCCGAATATTGTTCCTCGAAGTTCGCACGTTGGCCCATTGCCCCATTACCAATACTGAAAAGGCTTTCGGAAGACTTCACCATCTCTTTTGAAAATCCCTCTTCAATTATGGACCATTCGTCAGGTTGTATATAGTCTTGATTCATTTTTAGATGTTTTTATGGTTATTCTGAATATGGTTTGTTGACTTTTCACAGCTTCCGAAAAAAATGCAGTTATAATAAAATCTGGACAATTTTGGTTTCTTCAACAAGAATAGTATTATCTACCTTCGTTTCTATTGATCAAACTATCAAGAAATTCCGAATCTATTTCGGTAAAATCTACAAAGTTAAATTTGGCCGCGGTCAATACATTGGCCTCACCAATACCTATACTTATCATTCCTGCGCTATTAGCCGCTTCGATTCCCGCAAGAGCATCTTCGAAAACAACGCAATGTTCGGGCTTAACGCCCAATCTTTCAGCGGCAATCAGAAATACTTCAGGATCTGGCTTGGCCTTGGTTACACTATTTCCGTCGACAAGGGTATCAAAATACGACAATAAGTTTACCTTTTCCAAAATGGGCCCTGCATTTTTACTTGCAGAACCTAGTGCCATTGGGATTTTATGGCTCTTAAGGTATTTCAGGACCTTTGGTACATCTGGCAAGATTTCCGATTCGTCCATAGTATCAATATAAGCCAAATAGTCCTCATTTTTCTCAATAAGCCAGGCACTGAATTGTTCCTCGGAAGCCTTGATTCGCCCCATTTCCAATAAAATCTCCAAACAACGTTTACGGCTTACACCCTTGAATCGTTCGTTATCTTTTTCGGTAAACTCAATATCAAGTTCACCGGCCAGTTTCTTCCATGCCAAAAAATGATATTTGGCCGTATCTACAATTACCCCGTCGAGGTCAAAAATAAATCCTGTTTTATTCATTCGGATTTTTTTGGTTAAGATTAAATTAATGTGACAAAAACGTTTCAACCGTCAAACTACCTCCACTTCAATTGATCGTAGAATCTCTTTCGATCAACGTTGCCTCAATAATCTCGGTTCTACAATCAATTGATTCTTCCTCAGCCTCATCTTCAATCTTATTTATCAATAGCTCGGCAGCAACCGCTCCCATTTTTTCTCCGTGCTGTGCAACGGTTGTCAGCGCTGGTTGAGAATTCTGGGAAAGAATGCCGTCTGTAAAACCAATAAAGGATATATCCTTAGGAATTTGAAATCCCATTTTCTGCGCCACTCCCATGCACTGAACGGCAAATAGTTCGTTCACGCAGAGTACCGCGTCAACTTGCTGTTTTTCAAAAAAATCCTTGATGGCCTCTAGGTTGACTTCTTTATGGTGGAGTATCAAACATAAATCTTCATCGATCGGCATTTTCCGATCTAAATGTGCCGCACTGTAACCCGCCGACCTCTTTTCACTAACGTTAAAATAACTCTCTGTAGTGACCAACGCTATTCGTTGTCGACCTTCATCGATTAATTTTATCACCGCCTTATATGCGATTTCCTTGTCGTTCAAAATTACCTTATCACACTTCACTTCATCAGTCACTCTATCAAAAAGCACCAAGGGTATACCTTGTGCTGCAACTTCTTTTAAATGGTTAAAGTCATTTTTTTGCTCGGTTTCTGCGCTCAACGACATAATAAAACCATCGACACTGCCATTGGACAACATTTCCATTGACAACACTTCTTTCGCAAAAGATTCATCTGATATACAAGCAATCACATTATACCCCTTTGCATTGGCATAAATCTCTATACCCCTAAAGACGGTAGTAAAAAAATGATGGACGATATCGGGTATTACAACGCCGATATTTTTAGTACTCTTATTCTTAAGACTTACCGCAATATTATTAGGCTTATAGTTGTACAATTTGGCAAATGCCTGAATTTTTTCTTTGGTATCGGCACTAATCTCTTCGCTGTTCTTCAGTGCCTTTGAAACCGTCGAAATCGAGACATCAAGTTCTCGAGCAATATGCTTTAAAGTGATTTTTTTTTTCAAAAGGGCTTCTTAAAATTATAATGATATGAGGTCTTAATTGAGTGAAGTTAAATATCATATAGATCAATACCAATTAAATCAAACTTTTTTAACAAGACAGATAATAAGTAGGTTAATTCATCTTTATTTGAAAGAAAATAAAATAAATGTTATATTTACCCTTATATGCAAACTCCTCATTAATCAACCCTATTAAATACGAATACTATAATTTAAACCAAGCTTATTTAATATTGTCATATTACACAAAGTTATCAACACGAAACCGTTTGCGACAAAGTATATAAAGAATCTTACTAACAACTAATGGTTTTTTTGCATATTTTTAAATATTAAACTCAACTTAAAATAACTATTCATGAAAATCAAAGAATTAAAAGGCCTGTTAATGGCCGGAGTTTTTCTGTTCTTCGGACTTGCACAAGCTCAAGAAGTATCGGGAACAGTTTCCGATGCATCGGGCCCTCTTCCCGGCGCAAGTGTGGTGGTAAAGGGAACCACCAATGGAGCCCAGACCGATTTTGACGGGATTTACACGCTAACTGATATTGGCGATAACGCCACCTTGGTATTCAGTTATATCGGTTACAAAACAACAGAGATCCCCGTTGGTGGACAATCGACCATCAATGTCACCTTGGAAGAAGATGCTCAGGCATTGGATGAAGTGGTGATTATTGGGTATGGTACCACAACGGTAAAAGACGCCACGGGATCGGTAGCTTCGGTTACCTCCGAAGATTTTAACCAAGGGGTCATTTCTTCTCCCGAACAATTGATTCAAGGTAAGACGGCCGGGGTACAAATTTCTCAAGGTAGTGGTGAACCCGGTTCTGGTGTCGCTATAAGAATACGTGGTACCTCGTCAGTGCGATCCAACAACAATCCTTTGTTTGTTGTTGATGGCGTTCCCTTACCCTCCGGAGACACATCTTCAGAAGGTACCGATATCGGTGTTGGCTCTAGTTCGGCCCGAAATCCTTTAAGTTTTTTAAACCCTAGCGACATTGAGAGTATGAGTGTCTTAAAAGACGCATCGGCGACGGCAATCTACGGTTCCAGGGGAGCTAATGGGGTAGTAATCATTACCACCAAAAGTGGTAAAGGAGGCGGACAAGGAGGCACTTGGGAGTTTTCATCAGATTTTAGCATGTCGTCGCCTGCCAACGAATTTGATTTACTTAACAGACAACAGTTTCTTTCAGCGGTTCAGGCCTTTGGTGGCCAAGCTACCGATTTTGGTCACGATACCGATTGGCAGTCACTGGTTACCCGTAATTCGGAATCTACCAATAACAATCTGGCTTATTCACAAAATTATGGCTCTGGAAATATTAGGGCGACCTTTAATTATGGGAAACAGTTCGGGGTCATCGAAAAATCATCACAAGAAAGAATTACGGGGCGTATCAACATATCACAACGCCTGCTACAAGATAAATTGCGGGTAAACATTCAGAGTACCCTATCACGAGTGAATGATGAAGCACCCCCACTAAGTGGTAGTGCTGGATCTACGGGTGATATGTTAGGTGCCGCCTATTCTGCCAACCCTACTTGGCCTGCATCTCCCAATTTTAATCCAGGGGATCGTATCAATCCGATTAACTTGTTAGAAAATTGGCAAAGTCACACAAATACGAATCGCTTTTTAATCAACTTTTCCGCCGATTACGATATTACCGACGATCTAACCGCAAAAGTCACCGTAGGATATGACAAATCGGCCTCCACCAGAGAAGCTTCCCTTTCGGCAAAATCTTTTAACGTGGGCCGGGGAACCAGTGGAAATGGGCGAGGATCCCTAAACGATCTAACCAACGAAAATCGCCTACTAGAAGTAACTTTTAATTATAAGAAAGAATTCAACAATTCGGTACTAGATGCCTTGGGTGGGTTTTCCTATCAAGACTTTAATACTCGTGGGCGAAATGTCGAAGGTTGGGGATACCCTACTGTTGACCTTAACAGTATGGCCAAAAACCTTGCCGCTTCGGCAGCTATTTTAGAGTCTAAAATCGTAGACGACTACCAGCAATACGGTATTGACGGTGATGACGACCTTTTTGTCAACAGACTTTTTGTCGCTCCCGATCTGCAAACTATTTCTTTGGGTGATGTGGCCAGACCATTAACTTCAATTTTTGCAAATACGTTCGACAACACCGATGAACTACAATCCTTTTTTGCCAGAGTAAATTATACCATTGCCAACAAATATTTGTTTACGGCAACGGTCAGGGCCGATGGTTCATCACGTTTCGGGGAAAACAACCAGTATGGTATCTTCCCATCCGCAGCCTTTGCATGGAAAATAAATGAAGAAGATTTTATCGGAGATGCTTTTTCTACTCTAAAACTTAGGTTGAACTATGGTATTACCGGAAACCAAGATGGTCTAGGGTATGGTCGCTTCGTACGAAGGGAACGATTCTCTACTACTACAAACGGTGATCCAAACATTAGTGATGGGGGAGATGTAAATATCCCAGGGATTACTACTGTTGAATTTGCCAATCCTGATTTGAAGTGGGAAGAGACTACCCAATATGGGGTTGGTCTTGATTTTGGATTTGCCCAAGATCGATTCAATGGATCTATAGATGTATATCGTAAAGAGACGCGTGACTTGTTATTAAATATTGAAGCTGCACAACCTTCGCCACAGCCTACATTTTTCCAAAACCTGGACGCCCTCGTACTCAACCAAGGTGTTGAATTCGCCTTAAACTACGATTTGGCTCAAGGTGAAGATTTTAACTGGAGTGCTGGCTTCAACGTCGCATACAATAAAAACGAAATACAGGATTTCGACGGTCAGATTGCTGCGGGCACCATTCGAGGCGCGGGACTCAGCAACGCCTTTGCGCAACGGCTAGCTTCGGGCCAACCACTGTTCTCCTTCTATTTACGGGAGTTCGTCGGTTTTGATGAAAATGGAAATCCCGTTCATGAAGGCGGAACAGACAACCAAAAATTCGTCGGAAAAAGTGCTCTTCCAGATATAACAGGAGGTTTCTCAACCAATGCCAGTTATAAGAATTGGGATGCTTCCCTCTATTTCAACGGCCAATTTGGCAACTATATCTACAACAATACTGCAAATGCTTTCTTTACAGGAGGCGCAATTGGCAGTGGAAATAATGTTACCCAGAATGTAGTTGGTCTGGCTGGTGAAGAAGATCGTTTCGCAGAAGCCTCGGTTTCTACGCGATTTTTAGAAAAAGGGGATTTTGTAAGGTTGCAAAACGCTTCCATTGGTTACAACGTGCCCTTGTCTGAGAATACCGGTTTTAAATCCATGCGGCTTAGTCTAAACGGTCAGAATCTTTTTGTGATTACCGATTATAGCGGACTTGATCCCGAGGTTAGCGTTTCACCCGCAAGTGCTGCTCTTCTTAATGGATTGCCCATTGCTGGTATAGATTATAGCTCGTTTCCAAGACCGAGAACCTATACTTTAGGAATAAATATAACTTTTTAAAAAAAATATAATGAAACTAGAAATAATAATCAAACCCTTTATTTTCACGGTTTTCATGATGCTATTTCTCGTGTCGTGCACCAACTTGGAAATTGAGGAAACGGATTCTATCATTAGTCAAGACACCAGTGACACCGGATTTTCAGGCCTTTCCAACCCCGCATCGTCATTGAGCGACCTGTACAATAAGGTTGGAACTGATTTTGCAACGCAAGAAAACATGTATGCCCTTGAACAAGTAACCTCCGATGAACTCTTGATTCCAACGCGTGGAACTGATTGGGGCGACAATGGCGTATGGCGACAATTGCATACCCATACATGGAAATCAGATCATATATTTGTAAAAAATGCCTGGAACAATTTGAACCAAAATGTCTTTCGGGCCTCTGAAATCATCGAAAGTAATCCCGATGCAGCTGTATTGGCAGAAGCCAAATTTCTGAGAGCCTTTAACATGTTTTTTGTCATGGATCTTTTTGGATCCGTTCCTTTCCGTCAAGTAGACGAAGGGCCCGACATCAACCCTAGCGTACTCTCAAGAACCGACGCTTATAATTTCATCTTGACAGACTTACAAGAAGCAATGACTGGCTTGGCCGATGGTGGTCCAGGAACGGCAAATACAGGTAAAGCCACCAAAGTCGCTGTAAATTTTTTGTTGGCTAAGTTATATTTAAATGCTCACATCTATAATGGTACGGGAGCTGCCGACAGTGCTGACATGCAAAAGGTTGTTGATGCCGTTGATGCCATTGCGGCCCAAGGCTTTGCGATACAGGAAGGGTATTTTGATATTTTTGAACCCACTGATGATTCCGAGACCATTCTCCATTTAAGTTCGGATATTGGCGCAAGAATATGGAATTCCCTACACTACAATCAAAATTCTCCAGACAATACAGGTGGGGGCTGGAACGGATTTTCTACGCTGGCAGAATTCTATGACACCTTTGAAGGGGCCGCGAACAGTAACTACGTAGGTGATGGTCAAGAAGAACGTAGAGGTTGGGTACCAGATGCAACTACCGCTAATGCCCAGAATTTGGGAATAGGTCGTGGCTTTCTAATCGGACAGCAGTACGATTCTGATGGAACTCCTTTGAAAAATAGACAGGGAGGCCCCCTGAGTTTCTCTAAAGAGATACCGGCCATAGTTGGCAATGGCGAAGAAACCGGTATGCGAATTATCAAATACCACCCTTTCGACCCTACGGATGATGAAAATCAGAATAATTCCTTTAGAAGACATCAGATCATGTTCAGGTATGCAGATGCCCATTTGATGAAAGCTGAGGCCATGATGCGTATGGGCGATGACCCAACCGCTATGGTAAATGAGCTCAGACAAAAAAGGACGGATACACCTGATCTTTCCGGTGTAACCGAAGACATGCTGTTAGACGAAAGGGGCCGCGAGCTCTACATCGAATTTTGGAGAAGAAATGACCTCATTCGCTTCGATCAATTTACTGCACCTTGGTCACTTAAAGAAGTTGAAGGAGACCCAAATGTAAATCTATTTCCTATTCCTGAAACAGCCCTGCTTTCGAACCCGAACTTAGTCCAGAATCCAGGGTACTAATAGTTTTATTCTTAACGATTTAAAAAGACCGCCAAAGCGGTCTTTTTTTATAACCTATACCTTGCCATATCTGTATAAAAACAATATATTGAACTCCTTTAATTTTATATTTGGTACTATGTATTCTATAGGTTACGATATTGGCAGTTCTTCTATAAAAGCAGCTTTGGTAGAGACAGGTACAGGAAAAAGGGTCGCTGTTGTTAGTAAGCCAGATGTCGAAATGGAAATGATCGCTCTGAAGAACGGATGGGCGGAACAAGACCCTAATGATTGGTGGAAACACATTTGCGATGCCACCAAAGCTCTTATTGAGCAGACTAATATTACCGCATCCGATATTTCAGGAATTGGCATTTCTTATCAAATGCACGGATTGGTGGTGGTCGACAAAGAAGGGAAACCGCTTCGAAATTCCATCATTTGGTGTGACAGTAGGGCTGTTGAAATCGGTCAAGAAGCCTTTGATGCCTTGGGAAACAACAAGTGTGCCTCGCAACTATTAAACTCCCCTGCTAATTTTACCGCCTCAAAACTCAAATGGGTAAAAGAAAATGAGCCCGACGTATATGGGAAAATTGACAAGTTTATGTTGCCTGGCGATTATATTGCCTATCGTCTTAGTAATACGATTTGCTCTACTATTTCAGGGCTCTCGGAAGGCATTTTCTGGGATTTCAAAGAAAACACTATTGCAGATTGGTTATTGGAACACTATCAAATAGACCCTAATATGGTTCCCGAAACTATCGAGACCTTTTCGGTACAAGGCAAGGTATCGAAACAAGGGGCAGCTGAATCTGGACTTGCCGAAGGAACTCCCATTCTGTACCGTGCGGGCGACCAACCGAACAATGCACTATCACTCAATGTTTTCAAGCCGGGCGAAGTAGCCGCTACTGGAGGCACTTCAGGGGTGGTTTATGCCATAACCGACAATCTTTCGGTAAAAGAAAGTTCTCGAGTAAATAACTTTGCGCACGTCAATTATTCCTCCTCAACCCCGCGTATTGGAAAATTATTGTGCATCAATGGGTCGGGCATACAGTACCGTTGGCTCTTAAACAACCTGAATGTTGATTCATATGATGAGATGAATCAATTGGCGGCTTCGGTTCCTATTGGTTCCGACGGGGTTACCGTTCTTCCATTTGGCAACGGGGCCGAGCGAATGCTAAACAATAAAACTTTGGGCACACAATTGTCCAACATAAATTTAAACAATCACAGCAAAGCACATCTTTGTCGCGCTGCCTTAGAAGGTATCGCCTTTTCCTTTGTGTACGGAATGGAAATAATGAAATCAGATGGTATTGTCCCTAAAGTAATACGGGCCGGCAACGATAATTTATTTCGTTCCGATATTTTCTCAAACACTATTGCAACCCTAATTGGTCAAGAAATTGAAATTTACAATACGACCGGGGCAATAGGAGCAGCAAGAGCTTGCGAATTACATACCGGTGATTTTGAAGCGTTTGGCAAGCAAATCATGGAGAATGATTATGTTATGGGTTTCAAGCCCCTCAAAAATAAAGAAACTTATCAAAACGCCTATAACGGTTGGAAAAAAGCCTTGGAAATATTACTAGAAAATAAATAAAATCAGTGAAAACTGTATTCGTTAGAAATAAAGCCAATGAACAAAATTTCAGAATTGGTAAAACAAAATTCACAACAACAAACAACATAATTTAACTTAATAACCCAAAAATAATGGCATTAATAGGAAACAAAGAGTATTTCAAAGGTATTGGAGAAATAAAGTACGAAGGAAAGGATTCAGACAATCCACTAGCCTATAAATACTATAACCCAGAACAGGTGGTCGCAGGAAAAACCATGCGCGAGCATTTTAAGTTTGCGGTAGCCTATTGGCATACTTTCTGTGGTCAAGGCGCCGATCCATTCGGTCCTGGAACGCAAAATTTCCCTTGGGACCAACCTTCCGACGCCGTGACAGCAGCCAAAGAAAAAGCCGACGCCGCTTTTGAATTCATCACCAAAATGGGTTTCGATTATTTCTGCTTCCACGATTTTGACTTGATTCAAGAAGCTTCCACTTTTGCTGAATCAGAAAAAAGGCTTGCCACCATAGTAGATTATATTAAAGGGAAACAAGCCGAATCAGGCGTCAAGTTATTATGGGGTACGGCCAATTGCTTCTCCAATCCCCGATATATGAATGGTGCCTCCACCAATCCTGATTTCAATGTATTGGCACGCGCTGGCGGGCAAATAAAATTAGCCTTGGACGCTACTATGGCACTAGGCGGAGAAAACTATGTGTTCTGGGGTGGTCGTGAAGGCTATATGTCGCTATTGAATACCGACATCAAAAAAGAATTGGACCACATGGGCAGGTTCTTGGGTATGGCTCGCGATTATGCAAGAGCACAAGGTTTTAAAGGTAATTTCTTTATCGAGCCCAAACCCATGGAGCCCATGAAACACCAATATGATTTCGATTCTGCCACAGTTGTAGGCTTTCTTCATCAATATGGCCTTCAAGACGATTTCAAACTAAATTTGGAATTCAACCATGCGACTTTGGCCAACCATACCATGCAGCATGAAATGGAGGTTGCCGCTTCTCATGGTATGCTTGGAAGTCTTGATGCGAACCGTGGTGATTACCAAAATGGCTGGGACACCGACCAGTTTCCCAATAACATAACAGAAGTGACCGAGGCGATGATTACCTTTTTAAAGGCAGGCGGACTTCAAGGTGGAGGTATCAATTTTGATGCGAAAATCCGTAGAAACTCTACTGATATGGACGATGTTTTTCATGCGCATATCGGTGGAGTCGATACTTTCGCCCGTGGACTTTTGGTAGCCGATAAGATCATTTCATCATCTCAATACGATGCACTTCGAGAAAAACGCTACAGCTCTTTTGATTCTGGAAAAGGCAAGGATTTCGAAGATGGAAAATTAGACTTTACCGATTTATATGAAATTGCTAAAGATAATGGCGAACTTGAACTTCAAAGTGGCAAGCAAGAGCTTTTCGAGAATATCATTAACCAATATATTTAGATTGCATTTTCGACCGTAAAAAGGTCTATAGGTATATAAAAAGCCCGCTCATGTTTATCTGAGCGGGCTTTTACTTAGTTCTTTTTTATTGTGCAAAATATATATATATGCCCACCACGATAGCAGTAATAGCAAGACCAACTTGTTTCACATATTTATACGGGGTAATATCAACTTGTTCTGTGTATTCCTGTAAATAAGCCTCTTTTCTGGGATATAACTTGCCGATAACCAACATTATGGCAATATTCAATATGAATAAAATCGCCATGACATGCAAAAAGTGTGGATAGGCCTCGGCTTCCACTACGGCCAATTCACCAGCATCTGTTATTCCTTGGACTGCGGCTTGTTCAAGGGCATTTCCAACAAGAAGGGGCTTTAGAATGAATTGACTTAAAATATAGAGAATAGAACCGGAAATAATGCCAATCTTAGCTGCGATGGCCGGAACGCGTTTGGTCACAAAACCAACCACTATAATTGTTAAGATCGGAATACTGTAAATTCCGTTTACTTCCTGCAAATAAGCGAATAGGCTATCAGCATTAGCAATCAGGGGAGCTATGAACATAGCCGCAATGGCCAATATAATTCCGAAAATTTTACCATACTTTACGACGGTTCGTTCAGAAGCTTCCTGATTTATGTGTTGTTTATAAATATCGAGTCCGAAAAGGGTTACCGAGCTATTTAACACGCTATTGAATGAACTTAAAATAGCACCGAACAATACAGCTGCGAAAAAACCGATTAAATAATCGGGTAGTACCGCATTTACCAAAGCGGGGTATGCCTGATCGGGAAGGTCCAACCCTCCCTGAAACATGTGATAGGCAATAATTCCCGGTAATACCACGATAAGTGGTCCTAATATTTTTATGAAAGAAGCCAATAAGAGCCCCTTTTGGCCCTCTTGCAAATTCTTGGCACCTAAGGCCCTTTGTATGATCTGTTGATTTGTTCCCCAATAGAAAAGTTGTACCAACATCATTCCCGTAAAAATGGTAACGAAGGGCACCGATGCCGTCACTCCGCCCGTCGAATCGAACTTCTCCGGATGTTCTGTGGTCAAAACGGAAATTCCTTCAAGAACACTTCCGTCCCCGATGGCCATTAATCCAAATATGGGAATCAATATACCCCCTAGCAACAAACCTATGGCATTAATACTATCGGAGACCGCAACCGCCTTTAAACCCCCAAAAACCGCATAAATCGACCCAATTATTCCGATACCCCAGACACAGATCCACAAAGCTTGGGTATCGGTTACGTTTAGTAGTTCAGGAATTTTGAACATGCCGCTAATCGCCACGGAACCTGAATATAGAATGATCGGTAAGAGTACGACAACGTATCCTGTTAAGAACAAGGCCGATGTAATAGTCTTAGTCGTTACATCGAATCTTGTTGCCAAAAATTGGGGAATGGTTGTTAACCCGCCTTTTAAATATCGCGGCAACAGAAATATAGCCGTAACAACCATGGCCATGGCCGCTAAAGTTTCCCAGGCCATTACCAAAATCCCCTCGGTATAGGCTTGGCCATTAAGACCCACTATTTGTTCCGTGGAAAGGTTGGTCAACAATAAAGATCCGGCGATAACACCAGCTGTTAGGCTTCTACCTCCCAAAAAATAACCGTCGGAAGAGTTTTCATCTGTTTTACGGGTTGCCAAATATGAGATTACGGCCACCAATAAGGTAAAGCCTACGAAGGAGAGAATTCCTAGCATAATATAAAGTTGGGTTGATAATAGTGGCTAAATATATCGGATTATTTGCTAAAAAATAAATAATCGTCTGACAATCTTTCAGATTTGCAAACACGGCCAAAACATTAACTCAATCGCTTAGGTCATTTCTAGGAAGATTACTTATATTGCTACTTTCCGAAGCAGAAAATATTTAGTAATTAACTACTTCAAAATTGATATTGAATTTAACAAAAAGACTGACTTTTTTTGTGCTTGTATCAGTACTTTTTTCCTGCAATACAAAAAAGGAAAACACCCAAGGCGAGAAAGTCACAGAAACTCTTTTTTCCTTACTTTCTTCTGATAAAACGGGTATCGACTTCATAAATGAAGTAGAGAACCAAAAGAATTTTAATATTTTCAAATATCGCAATTTCTACAATGGCGGGGGTGTTGCTATAGGGGACATCAACAATGATGGCCTGGCAGACATTTATATGACCGCCAACATGAAGTCTAACAAATTATATCTCAATAAAGGCAACTTTAAGTTTGAAGACATTTCAGAGGCTGCCGGAGTCACGGGCAACAAACCCTGGTCTACCGGTGTGGTAATGGCCGACATCAACAACGATGGTCTTTTGGATATTTACGTAAGTAACGCCGGAAATATGGAAGGCAACAATCACGATAATGATCTGTATATAAACAATGGCCCGTCAGATGGGTCAGGACAAATAACATTCACGGAAAGTGCAAAAGAATACAACTTGGCCAAAACGGGCTTTTCGACCCACGCTTCTTTTTTTGATTACGATAAAGATGGAGATTTAGATGCATACATTTTAAATAATAGCAATATCCCGGTTAGCAGTTTGGGTTATGCCGAACAACGAGAGATCAGGGCCCAAGATTGGGAGGGTGTTCCCGATATTTTCAAAGGAGTGGGTGATATGTTACTTCGAAACGATGACGGAAAATTCGTTGATGTAAGCGAAGAATCGGGTATCTATGGCAGTCTAATCGGCTTTGGCCTAGGGGTGATGGTAAGCGACATCAATGGCGACCTTTACCCCGATATTTATGTGTCGAATGATTTTTACGAGCGTGATTATCTGTATATCAATCAAAAAGACGGCACCTTTACCGAAGAAATAAAAGACTGGACCTCCCATCTATCCCTATCTGCTATGGGCATTGACATGGCCGATATCAACAACGATGGCAATGCAGACATTTTCATTACCGACATGTTACCCGAGCCCGATGAGCGCGTAAAATCAGTGATGGAGTTTGAAGGATACAATATTTTTAAGCTGAAGCAAAGTAAAGATTTCTCTCAACAGTACATTCAAAACACTTTGCAACTCAACAATGGTAACGGGTCTTTTTCTGAAGTCGCCTATTTTAGCGGTGTTTCGGCTACCGATTGGAGTTGGGCAGGCCTTCTCTTCGATATGGACAATGATGGATTACGTGATATTTTCGTCACCAATGGCATTAACCACGACCTTACAGATCTCGATTTTGTCGATTTTTTCGCGAATGAGATTATCCAAAACATGGCGCTCACCGGAAGAAAAGAGTCCATTGATTCGATAATCAATAAAATGCCAGTGGCCCCCCAACCCAATTATGCTTTTAGAAATAATGGCGATATTACCTTCTCCAACGAGAATAAGGAATGGGGTTTCGAAATACCCAGTCTTTCTAACGGAGCAGCCTATGGAGACTTAGACAATGACGGTGATTTAGACCTTGTGGTCAATAATGTGAACATGAGCGCATTTGTTTACGAAAACGAGTCGGAAAAACATCTTGACCATAACTATATCAAATTAAAATTTGAAGGGGAAGGAAAAAATAAATTCGGCGTGGGCACAAGCATGCGACTCTATTATGATGACAACATTGTTTTTCAAGAACTGATTCCTTCCCGCGGTTTTCAATCTTCTGTAGATTATGTAATGACCATTGGGGTGGGTACAACGAAAACCATAGATTCCGTACGCATCATCTGGCCCAACGATGACACCCAAAAATTGACCAACGTACAGGCAAATCAACTGGTTATTGTAAAACAATCAATGGCTACGGAAAAATATGTGATTACCAAAACCAGCCCTAAAGAACCATTGCTTAAGGAGTTAAAACAAGACAACTTGGTGGTTCATAAAGAAAATAGCTACAATGATTTTGACCAAGAAGGCCTCATTTATAAAAAGCTGTCGCAAGAAGGTCCGGCCATGGCTATTGGAGATATTGATGGTGACGGCAATCAAGATGTTTTTATAGGAGGAGCCAAAGGAAAGGCTGGAATGATTTATTTGCACAAAGGGGCAGGAAAACTTTTTCCTACCTCACAAAATGCCCTATATTCCGATGCAGACTACGAAGATACCGCCGCCTCATTTTTTGATGTTGATAACGATGGAGACTTGGATCTTATGGTCGGCACAGGAGGCAACCAAGTTGGGGAAGAAAACACTTATGCAGCAAGGCTGTATCTCAACGATGGAAAAGGCTCTTTTGCTGGCTCGCCAACTAGCTTGCCATCCATCCATAAGAATGTCGCCGTAATTTCGTCTAACGACTTTGATGAAGATGGCGACATCGACGTTTTTATTGGTTCACGTAGCGTGGTGGGCACCTATGGAGTAAACCCGAATCACCTTTTTTTAGAAAACAATGGCGATGGCACATTTTCAGATGCTTCGGAACGGTTGGCCTACGATTTAAAGGATGCAGGCATGGTTACAGATGCCCTTTGGACGGATATCGACGGGGACGGAAAAAAAGATTTGATTACTGTGGCCGAATGGGATACGCCAAAAATATTTAAGAATACAGGAAGAAGGTTGACCAAACTATCCTCAGCATTGGATAGTTTAAATGGATGGTGGAACACTATTGAAGTTGCAGACCTTGATAACGACGGCGACGATGACCTCATATTAGGCAATCAAGGAAATAATCTCCATTACAAACCCTCTGAGGAAAACCCGATGCAAATGTGGGTTAACGATTTTGACAATAATGGAACCATCGAACAAATAGTAACCCAGCGTTTTAACAGAAAAGATTATCCGCTGCACCAGAAAAAAGAACTAACAACTCAAATCGTCGCTTTAAAGAAACAGAACTTGAAAGCATCTGAGTACGCAAAGAAAACGGTAGATGAATTATTCCCCAAGAGCATTTTAGATAACTCAATAGTTAAGAAAGCCAGCATATCCGCTTCGGTCATTGCCGTTAACGAAGGCGATGGAAGATTTTCGGTTCAAGAATTGCCAAGTAGGGCACAATTATCATGCATTTGCGGCATAACATGTTCTGATGTAAATGGCGACGGTAATTTAGACTTGATTATGGGAGGAAACAATTACGAATTTAAACCCCAATATTCAAGACTTGATGCTAGTTATGGCCACGTGCTTTTAGGCAACGGAAAGTTAGATTTTAAATGGCAAGACTATGGCACAAGTGGTTTTTTTGTTAAAGGGGAGATAAAACACCTCAAGCAATTTAAAAACAAAAATGGCAAGGTCTATTTGATTACCGCACTAAACGACGACAAACCCAAGATTTTTACGCTCGATGATTAGGCATTTAAGACTTATCATAATACTCGCCTTCATGACAGGATGTAAAAGTGAAGTTGGTGATCTATTTGAAAATCCGTCACCAGAGCTAACCGGAATTACCTTCACCAACACGCTTTCAGAAACAGAAGACCGCAACATTTTAGACTATCTGTATTTCTATAATGGCGGTGGCGTGGCCATTGGCGATATAAATAATGATGGTTTTGCAGACATTTTTTTCTCGGGAAACCAGGTAAAGAATAAATTATACCTCAACAAAGGAAACAATGCCAACGGTAAAGCAAGTCTAAATTTTGAGGATATTACCGCGCAATCGGGAGTCGAAGGCAATAGTACTTGGAATACCGGTGCCATTATGGGTGATGTCAACGGCGACGGATTGCTCGACATTTACGTTTGTGCCGTAGTCGGCATCAAAGGTTTCAGCGGGTTCAACGAACTCTATATCAATAACGGCACTTCTGAAGAGGGAGAGGTTACTTTTACAGAAAGTGCAGCCGAATATGGCCTCGATTTTGACTCTTATAGTTCCAACGCGGCATTTATAGATTTTGACCTCGATGGTGATCTAGACATTTACCTTCTCAATCATGCCATACATACACAAGATTCTTTTGGTAAAGCGGAACAACGGCTTAAAAGAAATTATCAAACCGGAGATAAATTGTTGCGTAACGATGGCGAAAAGTTTACCGATATAAGTGAAGAAGCGGGTATTTATGGAGGAGTTAGTGGTTATGGATTAGGCGTGGCCGTGGCCGATTTTAACCAAGATGGATGGCCTGACATCTATGTTGGGAACGATTTTCACGAAGACGATTATTACTACCTCAATAATGGAAACGGTACTTTTACCAATAGACTAAAAGAGTTTTTTGGTCATACCACGCGATTTTCAATGGGGAACGACGTGGCCGACATCAACCATGACGGTCTTCCCGATTTATTGTCACTAGACATGCTCCCGGAAGATGAAAAAATATTGAAATCATCACAAGGTGATATAGATTTTCAAATTCAAAAGCTGCAGACCCAACAGTATGGCTACCACTACCAGTTCACCAGAAACATGTTGCAGGTGAATGGGCGGGACGGTTACGCTGAAATTGCCTTGCAAAGTGGCATTTCGGCCACAGATTGGAGCTGGAGTGCACTTTTTGGAGATTACGACCAAGACGGCGAACAAGATGTCTTTATTTCCAATGGCATACCAAAACGCCCAAATGACCTTGATTACATCAACTTTGTATCAAGTGATGAAATCAAAAAAAAAATAAACAACACCAAATTGGTCGATCAACGTGCCTTGGATTTAATGCCCTCGGGAAAAACACATAATTACATCTTCAAGGGTACTAATAATCTAATCTTCGAAGACAAATCACACCAATGGATCACAAACGACACCCTTGTTTCAGGGGCCACTGCCCTTGGTGACCTCGATAATGACGGCGACCTTGATTTAGTGGTGAACAACTTAAACAGCCCTGCAACGCTCTATATCAACCAAACCAATACAAAAGCAACATACTTAAAATTAAGGTTTGAGTATGCTGATAAAAATCCGTTTGGCATCGGCACCAAAGTATTTTCATATAACAAGAATAATTTACAATACAAAGAACTGTATACGGTCAGGGGATTTCAAGCCTCTTCAGAACCCATTATCCATTTTGGTTATGGTCAAGCCGACATGGTGGACTCTTTGAAAATCGTTTGGCCCGACAAAAGTTATCAGGTACTAACCAAGGTAGCCACAAACCAAACGCTCACTATCTCACCCAACCACACCAAGTCATTCGACTACCGATCATTGCATCAAAAAACAAAGCAAATCTTTGAAAAGGTCGACACAAATTTAGGAATCGATTTTACCCATATCGAAGACAATTATACCGATTTTAATCGTCAGAAATTGATTCCCTATCAAATCTCGGATCGCGGTCCCGCAACAGCCATCGGTGATTTGAACAATGATGGCAAAGCTGACATTTTCTTTGGGGGATCGAAATATATTCCTTCCCAACTATTCATACAGGGTGATACTTCGTTTATTAAAAACAAAATAGCTGCAATCATCAAAGATTCTATTAAAGAAGATGTGGCGGCCTTGATTACCGATTTTACGAATGACGGTAAAAACGACCTCTTTTTAGGATCGGGTGGCGGCGACTTCTACAATCAAATGAAACCCTTACGCGATAGCTATTATGTTCAGAAAGATTCCTCTTTTATAACTCGGGAACTTCCCACATATTTTGAAAATGCCTCCGTTGTACGGGCCCATGACTTCGATGGTGACGACGACATTGACCTCTTTGTCGGTAATCAAGCAATAACGAATGACTTCGGAAGAATTCCAAATTCCTTTTTACTAAAAAATGAGAAAGGCAGTTTTTCCATTAGCGAAAATTCGGCACTTCAAAATATAGGCATGGTAACCGATGCCCTTTGGCACGATTTTGACAATGACGGTTATAAAGACCTTATTGTCGTCGGTGAGTGGATGTCACCCAGATTCTTTAAAAGCGATAATGGTGATTTGACCGAAGTATCAGTTTTGAATAAAAAGATAAACGGATTATGGCAATGCATTATCCCCTTTGATATCGATGGAGATGGCGATATCGATTACCTAATGGGCAATTGGGGCACGAACACCAAATTCAAGGCCTCCACAAATTCTCCTATGAAAATGTTCTACAACGATTTTGACTCAAACGGAAACACGGAAACCTTGGTCGCCATTGAGAAAGATGGCGCCTATTATCCATTAGAAGGTTTTGATCAATTGGTGGGCCAACTGGTGGGCCTGCGAAAAAAGTTCAATACTTACAGCAGCTTCGCCGGCAAGTCGATCGAACAGATTTTTGACAAGACCATATTGAACAGGGCCACTATTTTAGAAGTAAACGAACTACACTCTGGTTTTCTGAAAAATGAAAAAGGCAAATTTGTGTTCGTTCCATTTCAGAACGAGTTGCAAGTATCACCAATAATGGCCTTTCTCGATTATGACTTTGACGGTGATGGTGCAGCAGAAGTATTGGTCGGGGGAAACTACTTTGGCATCAAACCTTTTCACGGCCGATTCGATTCTTTTTCGGGAGCCTTGATAAAAAATCAAAATAACGTAATTTTGGGGAATAAGATCGGATTGAATTTTTACCGGAAATCAATTCGGCATTTAAATATCATTACCGTAAAAGACCGACCATACCTCTTGGCCACGATAAACAACGAACGGGCACAGGTTTATAAATTAAAACAACAAACGGAAGAAAGATGAAGAAGGTATTGATGGGACTAGTAGTCATGACAGCCATGATTTCTTGCAACACAAAAGAAGAGGAAGGCCCCATAGTGGTTACCCCTGAACAATTTCACACTTCCGTTGACAAGGTCATCGAAATTATGGTTCATGACATTTTCTCCCCCCCTGTTGCCAGTCGTATTTTTGCTTATCCGAATATTGCTGCCTACGAGATTATCTCACTTCAAAATGAAGATTACCTTTCGCTGGAAGGACAAGTGACCGATTTGACCTCCATTCCCAAACCTGAAGTGAATTTACCCATCAACTATCAAGTGGCCGCATTGGTAGCCCACATGGAATTAAGTAAAAGATTGATTTTTTCAGAAGACCGGATGGAAGCTTTTCGCGATAGTCTTTACGGAATCTGGGAAACCAAAAACGCCGCTACCTTCAATGCTTCAAAAACCTATGGGTTAAAAGTAGCCGAACATATTGGCACTTGGATGAGTAAAGACAATTATGCCCAGACACGCACCATGCCAAAGTTTACGGTAAATGCCGAAGACCCGAATCGATGGCAACCCACACCTCCCGCCTATATGGATGGTATTGAACCGCACTGGAATAAAATCAGACCCTTTGTAATTGATTCTGCGCAGCAATTCAAACCTACCCCTCCCCCTACTTTTTCAATGGAAGAAGATTCAGATTTTTACAGGGAGTTGAAAGAAGTTTATGATGTCGGTCAAAAGATTACAGAAACGGGCGATCAATCGGAAGAAATAGAAATCGCCAAATTCTGGGACTGTAATCCTTATGTTTCGGTAACAAGGGGCCATCTAATGTTTGCCACGAAAAAAATAACCCCTGGAGCCCATTGGATCGGCATCACCAAGATTTCCTGTAAAAAAACGGATAGTGATTTTGATAAAACCATTTTTGCATATACGAAAACATCGCTGGCCATTGCCGATGCTTTTATTAGTTGTTGGGATGAAAAATATCGAAGCAATCTTATTCGACCCGAAACCCTGATCAACGAACATATCGACGATAATTGGAAACCGGTCTTACAAACCCCACCGTTTCCTGAATATACCAGTGGTCATTCCGTAGTTTCGGGTGCCGCATCGACAGCACTGACTAGTATTTTTGGCAATAATTTTGCCTTCGATGATGATACCGAAACCGCATATGGGCTTCCTGTAAGAAGTTTTACTTCGTTCAATCAGGCGGCCGATGAGGCCGCCATCAGTCGTATGTACGGCGGCATTCACTACCGTGTGGCAATCGAAGTGGGGTTAAAGCAAGGACGAGATTTGGGCGATTTTATTGTTAACCATTTAAAAATGACGGCAAAAAAAGAGATGGTCTCTATTCAAAAATAAATGAAGAAAATTGCTGTATTTATACTGGCCGTAGCTCTGGTCGTCTTCCTTTGGTATCTTTTCATCAAACCCTATGATTATGCCGCAACTATCAAAGCAAATACTTTTCCAGGTGCCATAAACCAGTCTCTTAAGGCGTGGGGAGCCTCATTAAAAGATTCCCGATTTGTCGAACAGACTGACTTGAATTATTTAAAGCAACAAATTAAATACAATGATTCGGTATTTTCATTCCAATGGAAAATCGAGGCGCTCAGCGATTCAACTTCCAAAATACACGTTTACATAAAAGATGTTGATCATAGTTTGCGCAATAAACTACATATTCCTCTTTCAGATACCGATTTTGAAAAACGTGCCAAAAAAACAATTTTGGAGTTTAACCAACGATTGAAAGAGCACATAGAAAACTTCAAGGTTGCCGTTATTGGTATAGATCGTATTCCAAGTAGCTATTGTGCCTATGTCTCATTAAGTGGCAAGCAAACGGAAAAAGCTCAAGGAATGATGCAACATTACGCGCTGTTGGATCAATTGATTTTGAAAAACGACATTCAGCCAAATGGAAGGCCGTTTATCGAGGTAACCAAATGGAACATGCAAACCGACAGCATTCATTACAATTTTTGCTATCCAATTGTAAAATCAGATTCCCTTCCACGACATAAATCCATTCAGTACAAAGAATTTAAAAGTAGAAAAGCGGTTAAGGCCATTTACAATGGCAATTACATCACCTCGGACCGAGCTTGGTACGCATTGCTCGACTATGCGGACAAGAATAGTTTGAAAGTAGAGAAAAAGCCCATGGAAATATTTTATAGCAACCCTAACTTTGGGGGTAATGAACTGAATTGGAAAACCGAAGTATTCATGCCCTTCAAAAATAAATAAATGAGAAAAATAGCTTTTTTTATATGTACGCTTTTCTTAACCAGCTGTTCCAACTACGGACAGCTCACCTACATCACCAAACTTCCAGGAAAACTTAAGGAAAATTCAGGAATCATATATAACAACGATTCGACACTTTGGGTTATTCTTGACAGGGGAAATCCTGATAAAATATACAAAGCCGACTTCAAAGGTAAATTATTGAACGAACTAAAAGTCGATAATGCCAAAAATGAAGATTGGGAAGATATCGCAAGAGATGAAGAAGGAAATGTATATATAGCCGACACGGGAAATAACAATGGAAAGCGGAAAGACTTGACAATTTACAAACTCCCAAATCCTCAAAATGAGCAAGGAAACAAAATCGATGCCGAAAAAATAAGATTCCGATTCCCTGATAAAAAATCTTTTGGATCAGAGGCGCTCTTCTATCGGAATAATTTTCTGTACATTATTACCAAAGACAGGGCACGACCCTTCACCGGTGAAGCCATGATTTATAAAGTTCCTGCGGATAAAGGAACGTACGAAGCTACTTTCGTTGGTAAATTTACACCCTGCAAAGAACAGGGCGTTTGTGAAGTTACAGCGGCCGACATATCAGAAGATGGCAAAACGATTGTAATTTTAGGCTATGGAAAGCTTTGGATATTTACCGATTTCACTTCCGATGATTTTTCTCAAGGAAAAATGAACACTATCGACTTAGGAGCCACCACGCAGTTGGAATCTATTTGTTTTATGGATGAAAGCACTTTATTGCTCTCAGATGAGGAACGGGGCAACACGGGAAGAAATCTGTATTCCTTCAGCATAAAATAGCGTCGCTACAAGAGCAAAAAGACACACTCTTTTTCGAATGAACTTTGAAGTGATATCACAATCAAAACCCAAACCCAAGTCCGAATGAAAATCGTGGCCCATCATCGGAATAGAAGAGTGCGGTTCTAGCCGAAATAATGTCCGCTATATTTAAAAAGAAACCTCCTCCGTAAGAGGTATGCCATTGATTCGAGTCTTGGTTGGGGAGCCACACTCGGCCATAATCAAATCCCCCATAGAGCCCGAAAGCCGTTGGCAATATACTCGTACGCATCTTGCGCAAGCTATATCTGATATCGGTATTTTGATAATATGCCTTTTTACCGGTAAAGCGCTGGTTTCGAAATCCGCGAAGACCATCGACTCCCCCAATGCTTGCTCCTTGATAAAACTCATACCCTTCACCGATAGTAAAATGGGCCTTCCATTTTGAGGCCAGTACCAATCTACCACTGGCCACCAATTTATAATCGAAAGAGAGACTTGGCACCACATAACCAAAATCTTGTCCGGTCGAACCTGTATTTTTTTTATAACCGACCTTTATATCGGTTGCCATCCCCATGGTTGGAAAAGCTTCATTATCGCTATTCTTGTAACTATACACCGCATCAATTCCTAAGAATTGCTCTCGGTTCTCTTCTCCATTTTGTTGGTAAAAGGTGTTGATGAAACGATTATCAGTTTCCTCAACATCGATAATTTCATAGGAGATTCCCGTTTTGAATTTAGCCCCGAGTTGCCCCCTCCAAACCAAAGCCGGTGCCAACTTCATATTTCGTAAACGCACACGGTTATAATCTAGGTCTAATTCATCATCTAAGTTTACCGTTTCATTTCCAAAACCAAAAAAGTTTATTGCAAAGTTCGGACTCGTAAAACGGCCTTGCAATTGAAAATTCCAATTATCAAAAAGGTTGGCAAACTCACCCGTATATTTTATATCGACCCCACTAGTGGCAAAATAAAAGGCCGCGTCAACACTATGTTGTTGTGTGAAAGGGTTCTGTCGAAAACCATTGTAGGTATAGGTATTGACGAGTCCTATTTTCACTCCATCATCGGGATTATAGCCTATGGTCGGTATGGTTTGATTCACAGAATTTCGCAGTTTCAACGGGCGATAGGTGTTCACTTCATAATCGTTTGTCAGCTTTACTTTTGCACCTGAGGTATTCTCAAAGGTGTTCTCCTTATCCTTAAAATCGTAAATAGCCACTTTTTTACCATTCTTGATTTCATAAATATCATTGTTTTGACCTCCAACCAACCTCACTTTTATAGCACTATTGGTCGCCCCTTCGACCACAAATCGATCATCATCATCAAGACCGTAAATCCAGATTTCTTTCGTACTGGCCTTATCGAATTTTTTATCAAAAAAGAGTTTTTCTTTCTCCCCTCCGATGTTTCGATATACCTGAACCTCGGTTTCGTTTGCATTGAGACGATTGACAACGACCCAATCATCTTTATCAGTGCCGGCAACAACGGCATATTTGTTTAAGACATCATAGTATTCCAATGCCGTTTCGCCAATATTGGCAATTCGAGACAACAATATATCTTCAATTTCTGTAATGGTCGCGTCCCTAACCTCTTCAGGAAACACTTCAAAAGCCTTTTCAATTATTTCCTTAGTTAAGTTCTGTTGGATGAATTCGGCTTGATCCAACCACTGACGTCTTGTGGTTTCGGTCAGTAATGCCATATCTAAAACATAGGTCTTGGGTGACGAATTAAATCCTCTTACACTTCTAATCTCTTTGTTGAACCCTTCCATCAGTCTTAACCCCGGAACAATACGTGTAGCCATACTCATCAAAAGCCCGTCTCCCATAACAGAAAACACTTGATCCCTATCTCTAGGAACTGGTCTATATGTAATTTTATCTGATTTTTCATCTTTAAACTCTGCCCATCGCCATTGGTCAACATGTCGATCCCAATCGCCCAAGACCATATCAAAAAGCCTTGCCCTAAGATACATTTCGGCATCGACATCGTACTTTTCGTCATCTCTCAAATCTTCCAACATGCTATCGGTACTCTTAAGTTCATTCGCAAAACCAAAACTCTCCAAATCACCATGACCATCTCCAGCATGTTCTTCAATCATATAAAGCTCATTGCCAAAATCGCCATTAAAATCTCCTAGTTGCGTTTGTTTCGGCACATAATATAATTTCGGATTGGTATGATAAATATCAATGGCATCTGACAACGGGCCGATCACAAACGGCCCATAGGGGTGTGCCCCGGTATAAAAATCTTGCAGCAATTCAAGGGTATATGTATCTTCTAATTCGTCCATAACAAACTGATCTTGGAACGCCATAGATTGCAAATAGAGCTCCGCTTCTTTTCGAAGCGCCCGCATAACATACTCTTTGCCACTTTTATGTCGTAGTCTAAGGGATTTTGACTGATGCCCGCCACCTTTACTTACAGGTATAAGCCCACCCAACAACGTATCAAGACGTACGGTGGGCGCCGTTACCTTTGTGCTGTAATATTTTCGATAACGTTTTCCCCAAATCGTTGTAAAAACTCCTGTTTTATGAGTTTCTTCATCCGTATAAATAGATGCTTCTACTTCCGCAGGGAAGGAATCTTCATATTTCTCTACATTTAAACTTCTATCAGGGGGAAGTACATCGGACCCAAATAAAAACTCCTCATTTTCCGTGTCACCTACCCCATAGTAACGCACTTTCGAAGAACCGTCTTTATATACTTCCAACGTTGCATAGCCCATTCTTCCGGTTGAAAACTTACTACCGTTCAAAAGTCTAGTGCCTCCATTCTTTGATCCTGAACCACTTACTATCTGCGGGGTATTGTCTTCCACAATATATTGAAGGCTATGTTCGTGACCCGAGGCAATAATCACTTTATCAGAAAACTGGGCCAAAGTGACCAGTCGGTCACTCAACTCTCTATATCGTCTGTTCGAAAGATCTTCAACCGAAGCCCCCGTTGCACGTCGAAGTACGTTTATAAATGTTCCTAAAAAGGGCAGGGGAACTTTACCGTTATCAGGATATAGTTGTTTTTTTAAAGAATATTGTCCGCCATGTTCCCCATAGCTAAAGGCGGGGTGATGCATAGCAATAATGGTCGTTCTTTGTCTATTATCTTTAATTTCATCCTCTAACTCCAACCAAAACTTATCCCTACTTTTAATATCACATTTATCATTAATATCTGGTCTCTTGTCCCAATTGGTCAAGTACCATTCGGTATCTATCGCAATAATTGCGACATGCTCACTGACTTCTATTGTTTCAATGGGGCAACCATCTTCGGGAAAAAAAACTTCTTTACTTTTTAGCTGCTTTTGAATATACTTTTGTTCCCGCTCGAGACCCACCAAACCCTCAGTATACCAGTCATGATTTCCTGGTATAAATAAAGGTTTACCCTTAAACTCTTCAAGTGTTTTAATCTGCGCATCCAAATGATTTTTTGCTATGCGATAGGCGACCGTAGAATCTTTTGGGTCAGGCAATCCGGCTGGATAGATATTATCTCCCAAAAAGATGGCAGTACTATTCTTGTCGGCCTTTTCCAATTTATTTTTAAAGATTTTCAATGCAGCATTCATTTCGCCCATGGGAGACAAACCAGCATCGCCTATAAGATAGAAAGTATGGGCCACTTCTTTATCAGACTTATAATCTTTTGCCTTATCAGGGTCCTCATATTTGGTCTTCATCGTTGCACAACCCGATAAGAGAAGTAGAAATGTTGCAATGAGCAAAAAATGTTTTTGTTCAATCATAATGTTGGCTATGAAATTTTGTACTTTGGGATTTCTAAAATCGTTGTATGTCAACCATCATTGAAAAAACCGAAGTATTCGTCACTGACTTATTGTCAAACCAATTGGGTTCAGAATATTTATACCATAATCTAAGGCATACCCAAAGAGTCGTTAAAAATACTAAAGAATTACTGGACTATTATGACTTAAATGCCAAAGAAAATGACGCACTTATTTTAGCAGCTTGGTTACACGATACCGGTTATACTAAAGGACCTGACAATCATGAGGAAACGAGTTGTGCCATAGTTCGATCTTTTCTAGAAGAAAACAACTATGATAAAGATGCAATCAATCATATATGTAATCTTATTTTAGCGACGAGACGTTATCACGAACCGACTAATTTATCAGAAGAAATTTTAAGGGATGCGGACGCTTCACACCTCGGACACAGCACCTATGAAGAAACTTCAGAAATGTTGCGTGAAGAACTCTCTTTGCTGGGCATCGCGAATTTTTCACAAAAAGAATGGCGAGATACGAACATTCAAATGTTTCAAACGGAACATCGTTTTTATACGGACTACGCCAAAAACAATTGGCAAAAGGGCAAAGATGAGAATCTGGCAAACCTCATAAAGAATAGGAAAAAAAATAAAAAGCTTGTAAAAAAAGAGCGTTTAAAAGCTGAATTAAAATCTAATTTCAAAGATAAAAGTCCTGAACGTGGAATTCAGACCATGTTTCGTGTCACTATGCGAAACCATTTGAAACTAAGTGATATCGCCGACACCAAAGCAAACATTTTGCTTTCTGTAAATGCCATAATAATTTCATTGGTATTGGCCAACCTCGTACCAAAATTAGATAATCCTTCAAACGACTATTTAGTCTATCCTGCGGTCATTTTTGTCATTTTTAGCGTGATATCGATGGTAATGTCAATCTTGGCCACAAGGCCCAATGTAACTAGTGGACAGTTTACCAAAGCAGACGTGGAACAGAAAAAAGTAAACCTGCTTTTCTTCGGAAATTTTCATAAAATGAAGTTAGCCGATTATGAATGGGCCATTCAAGAACTTATAAAAGACCAGAAATATGTCTACAGTTCTTTAACAAAGGACCTCTATTATTTGGGTCTCGTTCTTGACAGAAAATATAAGCTGCTTCGTTGGACCTATACGATATTTATGATCGGAATGATTCTTTCGGTAATTGCTTTTTTTGTGGCATTAAAATTTTTCGGCCCTGAAAAAATCATCCATTTACCGACCTAATCATGCCTGAATCTCTTCAATAAGCTCTTGATAGGTATATGTTTTTTCTGAAGATTTGTTTTTCGGCCGGTACAAAATGCCGGCTCGAATCGCTTTTAGGCCCGAAACCCCTTGCAGGCCTTCTAACTCAACAATTTCAATCTTACCGTCGAAATAGCCCTTCGACTTCAAAAACTTAATATAGCGCAGGTATTCGAGCTCGTCTTTCTTTTGTGAATATACCACCACCATTTTGCCCGGCTGGGTAAGCCGCTCATTGGTACCTTTGATATAAGACTTATCAATTCGTTTCTTGATTATCTCGTACCGGGCATTATAAGTGCCGTCTACATCAAAACGTTTTTCATCCATTCGGAAACGAATCGACAATGAAGTATTATAAACCAAAATCAAAGAGGCCACATCTAACGGCACTGCAAGTTCTGGCTTTAAATTATAATGTACATTTTCCATTTCGCACATAACCTGAAGCTGCCACAATCTGAGATTACGCAGATACAATTTATCAAACTCCCGTTCTCCCGTTATCGAGTCTCCAATATAGGCATTGTGCTCTACACCATCAGTTTTATATCGCTCGAAGTAATGCGGATACATGGCTTGCGCACTTTCTTGTTTTTCGTCGATTACGGACGCTAGCTCTCTATTTATTCGCATAACGCTTTCATCATAATTTCGGCGATGGTCATAATATGAATCGGTACTCATATCAATATTCGACTCATAGGTAATCACATTTTTGCCCAAATCAGTATCTGTTCTCTTCAAATGTTCGAAAACTGGCACCACCTCTTTCTTTACAAAATCAAAAATTGCCTGCTCACTATTTGTATGCAACGTTTCTTTGATATCGTCTATGTGGTTATTTACCCTAAAAATCAATTCTTCATAAATGGGCAATTTATTCTTTTGCCATGCAACGGTCAAGACATCATTAATATCGGAAAGCTGGATCATCAAGTCGCGTTGAATAGCAAAATTTCGAGCCTGTGAAGAGTCCTTAATATCAATTTGCCCATATAAGGGGTGTACATCATTAAAGACAATTTCCTTAAAAGAAGGCCGGCCACCTTTTAAATCCTCAGCGATGAACCTCTTTGCCTCTTCTTCAAATTTCCACAACACAGAAGAATGTACTGTTGTGCATTCGTGTTGAATAATGGCGTCTATGAGGTTCTCCTCTTCCGTTTTTGAGCGTCGCACCGCTGCAACAATAAAAGGCATTACATCTTCCAGTTTCTGGGCATTGATACTATTAAGCTCATTGGTTTTAAAAGAAACCAATTCCATGACTCCCAATAACTCCCCATTTTCTGCAATCGGAGCAAAAATCGCACTTTTTACACCCTGTTCTTTCAAATTTTTATAGGGTGCCGTACCACCCGAAATTTCAAAATACTGGTCGACATTTGAAATGGCAAAATAGGTATTGTCCTTTAATAGTTTTTTGTAGGAAGCTTGGCACAGAGCATCCTTACAAGCCTCATTCTCCTTACCTTGCAAGAGGAAACTCTGGACGTTTGGCCCGTAAACTCGCTCGAATTCGTCTTCCTTCGGGTTATAGACTGTAAACCCTGTTCGTATGCCCGATAAATTAAAGAGTGAACGAAAAACTTCATTGACATTTCCCATAAACCCCTCTTGACTCCGCTTATCATTTGAAATAAGACTAGATTTTATTTCGGAAATGGAATGTTCGGCAGTAACATCGAACATATTCGATACCACAAAACCCTTTGAAATAAAACTATTGGGCGGTATTTTCTCTTTCCAGAGATCTAAATTCTCAAAATTGGCCAAAAGCTCATCAACGTCGGATTGATTTAATTGCTTAGCTTTTTCCGTAGGAATGATATCCATAAAATCAGCATTATAGAGAATACGGTAATGACGCATTACTCCTTTGGCATCAGGGATATTATAAAAAAAAGGTCGCTTAAAATCAAGATTAAAGCCGTAATGAAAATTCAGAATAACCGTACAAGCCATGATATAATTCAGATCATTGCTAAAATCGCCTATCTCAAGTTTAAAGTCATCACCAGCTTCTTTCACAATTTTTTTAAATCGTTCAGTCGAATTAAAAATCACATTGTCATAAGGCAAAGCGGCAGTTTTAATCTCATTATGGGTAAGCGGTTCGGGAAAGGTATCTTCAAGAATCAAACTGATGACATCTTTATGTTTTTCCAAGAGGGAAAAATCGGTAAAGCCGTCCCTTAATTCAGGAAATGGTGCTTGGGCAGCCAAGATTCTTTTAGCTTTATTAGCCAAATAAATATCTTCGCTTTGTGCCATAGAATCGTAATGCCTTAATAACTTATCAAAGCTTACCTTGAGCACTATTGGCAATTCTTTTCCGTTCTTCATTTCCATACTGATCATATTGGTCGGCTACGACCTTACAAAATTACAAAAGAACAACTTATAATAGGTGTAAAAGAAATTTTTCCGCTGTTCCACACTTTTTTTAGATATTTACCTCCATATTGCCTTACCTCAGATTTTAGTTTGAAATTAAAATACGCTCACGTCTCAATACAATTGCACAGGCGCGCCATTGGTACAGCATCAATTTCACCGATATGTCATCTAACAGCAGACTAACAAGAGCTTACAAAAATGCCAAAGTAATCCCGTTCGATGATGCCTCAAAGTTTATACTTTTCAGCGATTGTCATCGTGGTGATAATAGTTTTGCCGACGACTTTGCCAACAACCGAAATATCTATTATCATGCTTTGAACTTTTATTTCAAAGAAGGCTTTCAGTATTGTGAAATTGGTGATGGTGACGAGCTATGGGAGAACGTTAATTTCGAATCTATTTTCGAGGCACACAAAAACGTCTACGGGTTGTTGCGCAAATTCCATCTTGCACGCAGGCTGCATATGATATGGGGCAACCACGACATGGTATACAAAAATCCCGATTATGTGAAAGAAAATCTCAGTAGTTATTTTGAGCCTATTGACAATAAGTCAAAAGAACTTTTTGAAGGTATCACCTATTATGAAGCCATTCGGCTAAAGCACCGTCAAACAGCACAGGAACTATTTCTGACGCACGGGCATCAAGCTGACTGGTGGAACTATACTTTTTGGCGATGGAGCCGATTTTTGGTTCGCGTATTATGGAAACCGTTACAAGTCTGGGGCATTGCCGACCCTACCAGTCCTGCCAAGAATTACAAAGAACTTATTAAAATAGAGCGTCGTATAAAGAAATGGATTTTACGCAACGAACTTTTACTAACTATTGTAGGCCATACACATCGCCCGCGATTTCCAGAGCCAGGGGATATTCCTTTCTTCAACGATGGTAGTTGTGTACATCCGCGAAGCATTACGGGTATTGAAATAGAAAATGGCCAGATTTCATTGATCAAATGGCAGATAGCCACGACTGACGATGGTATATTACGTGTTGTTCGTATTTTATTGGAAGGGCCGAGGAAGTTGGCAGATTATCAAAAAGCAAAAGGTTAAAAGAACTTGTATATTTGCTTAACCATTAACAAAAATTTTAACCGAATGTTCAAAAAAATACTGATAGTTCCCCTTTTCTCCCTTTTTCTCATTTCCTGTTGGAAAGATAAAAGTCCCGAAGACCTCATCCGATTAAAAGATAAATTCAAATCACAGGTATCTTCATTCGAAAAGAGAAAAGAAAGTACCAACAAAAACGTTACGAAAGGCCTTGAATCGCTCAATGCCTTAAAAAGTGCTTTGGAAGACACCAAAAATGAAGACAAGGAGTTTGCTAAAGTCTATGGTGATTGGGAAAAGGTAGATACGCGCGTTGGAAATTTAAATAAAGAATATGAAGACTTAAAACAAAAGGCTTCCAACCTCTTTACCGCCATGGAAACCCAAACTAATAGCCTGAGCGATGCCACTAGTAAAAAAACGTTGATGAAAGCTATTGAAAAAGCGCGCACTAAATACAATGGCACATTGAACAAAACCTCAAAAGCCATTGAAAAATTACGTTTGTTGCACGGTGATGCCGTAGAAGTAGTAAAGGCATTAGAAGTGGCCGCAGCCCTAAACTCTTTCGATAATATAAACGATCAAATGAAAAGTATCGAAGGCCGTGTAGACGGCATCATGCAAGAACTCAATGTAGCCGTCGTAGAAAGTAAAAAACTTTACGAAAAGAAAATCACCGAGTTAGAAGAGTAAAATAATTAGATTTGATTAGAGCAAGTAACGCTGACAAGAGTAAGGTTGTTGATATTTTAGTTTCTGCATTTGCCCCACTGCACGAAGACAACTCTATCAATTTGGTAGTAAAACAAGATAAAAATAGGATTAAAAGAATGCGCGTTTTAATGGCATATTTATTTGAAAGAGCTTTACTTTTTGGGGAAGTCTTTCTATCGAATAACAACCAAGCCTGCCTTTTGATTAGCTATCCGCATAAAGAAAAAACGACCTTAAAAACCATTTGGTGGGATATCAAACTGGCCTTTCAATGTATCGGTATCGAGCGCGTTTTCAAAGTAGTCAAAAGACAATTTGTGGCCAAACGCAACTACCCCAAAGAACCCCATATTCGACCAATGATAGCAGGGGTCAAAGAAAACAATAAGGGCAGTGGAACGGCGGCAAGACTGATGCTCGAGGTTATGGCACACCATAAAAATAATCGACTTCCAGTTCTTATAGATGCCGCTTCACCAGACAATGCACGATTGTATCAAAAACTTGGTTTTAGAATTATCAAGAAGGAGGAATCGTTAGGTTTCCCAATTTACTTCTTACGATTAAATTAAAGCGCATCAATAATAATCAAAGTTTGTAATTGGCCTACCACCATTGAAATACACCGATCAAATATGAAAAAACAATTTGCGTTCTGCTTAGTTCTATCTTTATTTCACTTTTCACAAGCCCAAACCGATGTGGACTTGCGTAACCAAAAAGTAGACGGATATCGTGGTATTTGGTTTGAACTCAACCAAAAATATGATTATGGCGACAAATACTCAGGAGGATTGGGCACCTATACCGCCAAACACATACCTTTGGCCATTTACGCCCCATCAGTCAACAAAACTTTTTTCGTTTATGGTGGCACAACCAAAACAGATGAACGTCATCTGCTCTGTATGGTCGGTTCTTTTGACCACACCACGGGAATGGTTTCCAAACCTCTTATTGCCTATGACAAACAAGATGTCGACGATCCGCATGACAATCCTACAATCTCAATAGATAATGATGGTTACATATGGATATTCGTTAGCGGGCGAAACACAAGACGTCTCGGTGTAAAACTAAAAAGCACAGTACCTTTTTCGATTGAACAATTTGAGATTGTTGGTTCGTCAGAATTTACTTATCCTCAAATTTGGCACACCGACAAAGGGTTTTTTCATTTCTTTACCAAATACAGCGGTGTTCGTGAATTATATTTTGAAACCAGTAAGCATGGAGAGACTTGGCAGCCTACCCAAAAACTAGCAGGTATTCCATCAGGAAAAGATAGAAAGAGCGGGCATTATCAAGTCAGCAATCAATATGGGAACGGCAAAACATTCGGAACTTTTTTTAACCGGCATATCAATGGTCACCCAGATACGCGAACCGATCTTTACTATGTTGAGACCTCTGATAACGGAGTTTCATGGGGTACAGTAGACCATAAGACCGTACAAATTCCAATAAATGAAGTAGCTGACCCAACCCGAGTTATCGATTATCATAAGCAAAAAAAGAATGTATATATGAAAGACATGGCATTCGATAAACAGGGTAATCCCATCTGTCTTTACATCACTAGCGGCGGACATGAACCTGGGCCGAAAAATATGCCTTATGAATGGCGTGTGACTTCCTGGAACGGAAAGAAATGGCTGACCTCAATAATTTGTGCCTCAGACCATAATTACGATATGGGAAGTCTTTACGTAGAAGATGGCCTTTGGAAAGTTGTAGGGCCTACCGCAGAAGGTCCGCAGAAATATGGTGTCGGGGGAGAAATAGTGGTCTGGACCTCGAAGAACGCCGGAAAAACATGGAAGAAGAAGCAACAGATCACAACCAACAGCGCTTTGAACAATTCTTATGTACGCAGACCACTCCATAACAAAGCTCCTTTTAACTTTTTCTGGGCCAATGGAAACCCAGAAAAGATAAGTAGCTCGGAACTTTTCTTTGGCGATTTTGAGGGGAACGTTTACCAGCTTCCCTATAATATGAAAAGTGATTTCGAGAAACCGCTTAAAATAAAATAATCCTATCAGAAGAGGAGGGCTGCATCAACAGTCTAGATAGAAACAGGTTGTACCTTTTGCTATTCTTTTTTGGAATTTCTCGGCAGCACTTCTTCCGGAAATGGAAAAAGAATGGTCGAATTCTTCTCCGCAGCAATATTCGAAAGCGTCTGATAAAGCCTTAATTTTATCGCAGAAGGTGACTGATCAATAAGCTTTCCTGCTTCCAATAACTTTCCTGCTGCTTGTTCTTCAGCCAATGCCAAAATAATTCGAGCCCTACGTGATCGTTCCGCCTCAGCCTGATTGGCCATCATTCTACGCATATTCTCCGGCAATTGTATGTCCTTGATTTTAACATCGATAATAACAATGCCCCATTCACCGGTTTCCTGCTCAACAATAGCCTTAATGTTCTTACCCATTTCTTCGCGCTTTGACAAAATGGTGTCCAATTCTACCTTCCCGCATACATCTCTTAACGCGGCTTGGGAAAGTTGCGTGATTGCGAATTTATATTCCTCCACTTCCAATACTGCCTTTTCGGGATTGTCAATTTTAAAGAAAACCACACCGTCTATGCTACAAGGCACATTGTCCTCAGTCATTACTTCTTGAGAAACGATATTAAAAGTTATCACCCGAATATCGACCACTTGTATGGTTTCAATAATGGGAATAATCCATCGAAAACCAGGTTGAAGTGTTTTGATATATTTTCCAAACCTGAATTTTAAGGCACGTTTATATTCAAAAATTATCCGTATTCCGGCAAGCAAAAACAATACGAACAACAGTCCGACAAATAGTAGTGGATTCATACCTTCAAAATAAAAGTTCGATATTCTCTTGAAAAAACGATTTTTGAAAAACTGAACAATGAATGAATTTCATTTTTCTATCGCTTTCTATATAAACTTCGATGTTAAGAAAGAGGGGGAAGAATTCCGAATACATCGAGTATGGGCTCCTACTAAAGTTACAACAAATAAGTGTTCGTCGCAACCTAACCGCACGACATTCTACGTAGTTTTTCTTGTAATGCTATTTCACTATCTTAGGACTCGTTTATTTTTTGATCAATTTGAAAAAGTTCGAACCAGTTCTTAGTAAAAAAGTGCACCATTCTAAACCAACCCTATGCCATTAGTCATTGTTATTGCCGGAATACTTCTTCTATTTCTCCTTATTGCCCGATTTAAATTGAATGCCTTTATCGCTTTTGTAATTGTTTCGCTTTTAGTAGGACTTGCCGAAGGCATGCACTTGGAAGATGTAGTGGATGCTATTCAAAATGGCATTGGTAACACTTTGGGTTATCTAATATTGATCTTAGGTCTCGGCGCCATGTTGGGGAAACTGGTGGCCGACAGCGGTGCCGCACAACGTATTACCACACAATTAGTTACTAAATTCGGAAAGAAGAATATTCAGTGGGCCGTGGTGCTTACTGGTTTTATCGTGGGCATTCCTATGTTTTATACGGTAGGGTTCGTCATATTGGTTCCTTTGGTATTTACGGTAGCCGCCAGTACGGGGCTCCCGTTACTTTATGTAGGCCTACCAATGTTGGCATCACTCTCGGTCACCCATGGTTATTTACCTCCCCACCCCGCTCCAACGGGCATTGCCGTAATGTTCAATGCAGATATTGGCAAAACATTATTGTATGGTATTATCATCGCCATACCCGCGATTATTGTAGCTGGACCCCTATTTGCACGTACCTTAAAAAATATAAAAGCCACGCCCTTAAAAGAATTTATGAACCCGAGAATCTTAACGGATGAAGAAATGCCTAGTACCACAACTAGTATTTTCACAGCTTTGCTTCCCGTAGTTTTAATCGGTCTGGCCTCTATCATAAGCTTACTACTGCCTGAGGAACATATTATTCGAAAGACAACTGATGCTTTGGGAAATCCGGTTATAGCGATGCTAATATCCGTTTTGGTGGCAATCTATACATTAGGCCTTGCCCGTGGAAGAAAAATGAAAGAAGTTATGGAATCCGTGACCAGCTCGGTTGCCGGTATTACTATGGTACTACTCATCATTGCTGGTGCCGGGGGCTTAAAAGAAGTGCTCATCGACAGTGGTGTTAGCGAATATATAGGTGAAATGCTCAAGGGTTCCACCATTTCCCCACTAGTACTTGCCTGGCTTATTGCTACCGTCATAAGAATATGTGTAGGATCGGCAACGGTAGCAGGTTTGACCGCAGCAGGTATTGCGCTTCCCCTCATCGGGGATTCGGGTGTTAGCGCCGAGCTCATGGTCTTGGCCATTGGATCGGGCAGCCTAATGCTATCACATGTCAATGACGGCGGATTTTGGTTGTACAAAGAATATTTTAATTTATCTATAAAAGATACCCTGCGTACATGGACGGTCATGGAAACCACCGTAGGTGTAATGGGTCTTATCGGAGTCTTAATTCTAAATACGTTTATTTAATTCTATTCTTATGAGTATGTTACCTTCAGAAAAAATTAAAGCGCTAGGGCTAAAATTACCTCCCGCACCAGCACCAGCAGGGCTATACAAACCCGTTCTAGTAGTAGATAACTTTCTGTATGTTTCCGGCCAAGGACCCATTCAATCTGACGGAACGTTAATGACAGGAAGAGCAGGCGACAATCTAAACATAGCGGAAGCAAAATTGGTAGCCCGACAAGTGGGGCTTACTATGCTCGCTACCATAACTACACATTTTGGTGATTTAGATCGTATAAAACGCCTAGTAAAGACTTTGGGCATGGTCAATTGTACACCTGATTTTGCAAAACAACCCTTAGTAATCAATGGCTTTAGCGAATTGATGGCCCAAGTCTTTGGAGATGACCAAGGAGTCGGAGTACGAAGTGCCGTAGGTATGATGCTTCCCGACAATATTGTCGTGGAGGTGGAAGCCATGTTCGAACTCCATCAATAAGCGTCTCATGGACAATCAAAACTGGCACAAAATTGAAGAGACACGGGCCGTGATATCCCCCACGCTACTGGTATTCCCTGATCGGATTTTAAAAAATATCCAGACCATGATCACTATAGCAGGCGGCGCACAAAATCTTAGGCCCCATATCAAAACCCATAAAATGGGAGAAGTGGTCAAAATGCAATTGCAGCAGGGTATTGATAAATTCAAATGTGCTACTATTGCCGAAGCCGAGTTATTGGCGCAATGCGGGGCCGTGAATGTTCTTCTGGCCATGCAACCCGTAGGAGCCAACATGGACCGGTTTTTCAAATTGATGGAAAAATACCCCTCAACCTATTTTTCCACTTTAGTCGATAATTTGAAAGTAATGAATACGCTCGGGGAAATAGCTGCCGCCAAAGATCAGAAGGTGCGATTATGGTTAGACATCAATAACGGCATGGACCGCACAGGTATACGACCCGGCCCAGAAGCAGTCAGCTTGTATGAAGCGACAAACGCCCACCCTTATTTGAAGGCAGAGGGCTTGCATGTATATGATGGCCACATACGCACTTCGAATCTCGATGAAAGAACAAAAACATGTGACCAAGCTTTTGAAGCGGTCTCCAAACTAAGACAAGAACTACTAGACAGAGGTATTATAGCACCGAAAATTGTTGCTGGTGGATCCCCTACATTTTCTATACATGCAAAAAGAGAAAATGTAGAGACGAGTCCGGGTACAACCTTGCTTTGGGATGCCGGATACGGAAATCTATTTCCTGACTTGCCATTTCTTCCGGCCGCTGTACTACTTACAAGAGTTATCAGTTTGCCAAAAGAGACCACGCTATGCCTCGACCTCGGCCATAAATCAATTGCCCCAGAAATGGCTTTTCCTAGGGTAGAACTTCTCGATATGGAAGATTCTAAGCAAATTGGGCAAAGTGAAGAACATTTAGTGGTCGAACATAACCAGCCAGGCTACCACAATGTAGGTGATGTACATTATGCCATACCGATGCATATTTGCCCTACGGTTGCCAAATATGAAAACGTTCTTGTAGTATCTTCAGGTAAGTTGGTAGACACATGGCAAGTAGAAGCCCGCAATCAAAAAATAACGATTTAAACATGTTTATACTTGATGCCCACTTAGATCTAGCCATGAATGCTTTGGAATGGAACAGAGACCTTACCTGGTCGGTATCCGATATCCGAGAAAGCGAAAAAGGAATGATCGATAAACCTGATAGGGGCAATAATACGGTTTCCCTCAATGCCATGCGCCAAGGGAATATCGGTCTCTGCGTGGCCACCCAGATTGCCCGTTATGTAAAAAAGGAGAATTCCCTTCCCGGTTGGCATTCGCCACATCAGGCATGGGCCCAGACCCAAGGCCAGTTGGCTTGGTACCATGCTATGGAGGAAATTGGCGAAATGGTACAAATCACCAATACCGAAGAACTCAACCAACATTTAGAACTTTGGGAGACTTCGGGCGCCAAAAAACCTATAGGCTACATTTTGAGTTTAGAGGGTGCCGATTCGATAATATCCATTGATTATTTACAAAAATCATATGAGCAGGGGCTACGTGCCATCGGTCCTGCGCATTATGGGCCCGGAACCTATGCACATGGCACTGATGCTGTCGGAGGTATCGGGCACAAAGGCAAAGAGCTGCTAAAAGAAATAGAGCGTCTAGGTTTAATTCTTGATGCAACCCACTTATGTGACCAAAGTTTTTGGGAAACCATGAAAGTTTATGAGGGACCCGTTTGGGCAAGTCATAACAATTGTCGCGCATTAGTTGACCACAACCGCCAATTCTCAGATGAACAGCTCAACGAACTAATTTCCAGAAATGCCGTTATCGGGATGGCCCTTGATGCATGGATGATGGTGCCCAAATGGATTCGTGGTGAGTCTACCCCACAAGGCATGAACGTCTCATTGCAACAAATGGTTGACAATATTGATCATATTTGTCAACTATCGGGTAATACCAACCATGTTGGCATCGGAACCGATTTGGACGGTGGATTCGGAAAAGAACAAGGTCCGGCCGATGTTGACACTATTGCCGATTTACAGAAGGTACCATTGTTGTTAAAGAAAAAAGGATACACACAGAATGATATATTAGATATCATGCACATGAATTTTATTCGATTTTTAAGGCGAACATGGGGTTAGATATACGTTAGAGACCAAAAAAACGTTAGCTACTAAAGGGTAGTAAAAAAGGGATTACCTAACGGAGGGGATATTGGTTGGCTCCCATATAGATTTTAACAGCCCCTTAAGTACCTGTGGCAGGGTATTTGTTATCTTTGGAACTATCATAATCGCATTAAAATGTCCGGAAGGTATTTTTCTACATTCGTTTCCTTGTTATTGGTTTCGGCCTTGGCACATGCCCAAACGGATATACCTACCTCAAAATCATTAAAAATCGAGGCGGCCAACAAAATTGACAACCAAGGAACTGCCAATCAGGGCACGGCATTGAAAATACCATCAGTAGTAAATGACAAGCCCGAAGTCAATTTAGATCTATCAGGCAAAAAACCGGTACAAATGCTTCCTGAACGGGAGTTGGTGCAAGCCGGACACGATATGAAAATAGACCCCAAAGTCGGTCCTAGACAACCAAAAGAGGGTTCAAAACAATTCTTCTCCGACATGTACCTAGGTGATGTAAAGAGCAATGGCAAATTTGTTGGTATTGTTTGTCGTGACCATGAATTCGTTGATGGCGACCGAGTGAGAATTTATGCCAACGGAAAAGTAGTCGACCACAACATTTTACTGACCGGCACCTTTAAAGGGATAAATCTTGATTTGGAGAAAGGTTTCAACCGACTCGAATTTGAGGCACTCAATGAGGGGTCTTCAAGTCCTAACACAGCTCAGGTCGATGTATATGACGATCAGGGGCAGTTGATTTATTCTAACAAATGGTTACTTTCCAGGGGCTCAAAGGCAACATTGATAATTACCAAAGATTAACCTCATTAAATTCAACCTAAGTAAACTTATTTTTCAAGAAACGCCAAAGCCAGTTTGATGTCGTCATAATCGACCATTCCCTTTAAAGCGGCATGTAAAGGTTTTAGACTTGAAGTATCGCCTTTTAGTTTTTTTCTGGCGTTTGTTACTTTTTTTAGTAGTTTGTCGTCGGGTCGATAATATTCAAGGTCTTCTTTCGGAAATTCTTTGCGAAGCTTGATCAAATGGCCGGCAATCGTTCCGGAAGAAAGTCCCCGTTGTATGGCAATCTCTTCCAAAGGTAGTTTTTGCTTCAGATACCCCAAGGTTATTTGATAGGTCGACTGTTTTTTTGCTTTCTTTTCCTTTAGTTTATTTGATTGTTTTTTGATTTCATCGCTATTGGTAAGTCCGCCACATGCTTTAACGAAAGCCATGGCTTCGACTTCAAGAATATTGAATTCATTTTGCGTATCGACCACATCGGACAATTCTTGAAAACGGAGGTCCGCCTTATGCGCTAAACCATCAACCTGAAGAGCCATCTCGTTGAAACCGGTCAACTGTAAGTTTTTAATATTCTTCAGCCGCGATAGTGCCACATAGCCTTGACCACGTTCAAAAGTTTTTGAAAGATCTATCGAAGCGGCATCCAGGGTCATTCCTTGGCATTTATGCACGGTTATTGCCCAAGCCAAACGCAGGGGAATCTGACTCAAGCTCGCCAATACTTTACCGTGATCATCATGTACCCCCCAAATCTCCTGTTTTACAGTAATCGTTTTACCTTGAACCGTTTTTACCATAGGAAAACCTTCTGTGGTGAAGTTTACAATTTTCCCTAAAGTACCGTTTACATAATCTTGCTCGGGATTGTTTTTGACGAACATGACCTTCGCATCGATTTTGAGCTCAAGTTCTTCGTGAGCCAAAACGGATTTTTTAAGCGTCTCAACCAGTTTTTGATTTCCTTTTGTACCAGCTTTGAATTTTCTCGACCTCCCCTCCAGCTTTTCAAGTTCGATAAGATTGATATGATCGACATCGGCATTGTGCGTAAATAATTTCGTCGGTCTTTCGTCGGCCTTTAAACTATTCGATTCGGCCTCTTTTAACCCTTGAATACTTTTATGGGATATTTGGGCCGTACGAATCTCGTTTAAAATTCCATTTAAAATATTATCCCCTTCTTGACGGTATTGTTCGGTCAAATAGCAGACATTCAATTGCGCTTTGATCCAGGCTTCCGACATAAACGCAAATTTATCCCTGCTTCTTTCTCCCTGTCGACCAATTGGGGGTAATTGAAAAAAATCGCCGCAAAGTACGATTTGAATTCCTCCGAAGGCCCTATCGTCTTCTTTAAAAAATCGGAGCACTTCATCCACCATGTCCAACTGATTCTTATGTAGCATCGATATTTCATCGATAATCAAAATCTTGGCTTCTTCAAGGTGCTTCTTGAGGTATTTCTTTGCCCGCATAGCGCCCAAATTGGCACGGGTCAAACGGTCCTTAATTCCAAAACCTGCCCAAGAATGTATGGTCATCCCGTTCATATGTGTCGCGGCAATGCCCGTAGAGGCGGTAATGGCCACTGGAACTTTTCGGGACTTCAAATACGTAATGTATTGATTGAGCACATAGGTCTTTCCCGTACCGGCCGATCCCGTAAGAAATACATTTTTACCCGATTTTAAAAGTGCCAAAGCCTTTTCTTGCTGCATCTGTGTAGTATAAGGAAAATACTTTTCCGAACCAACTAAATTAATTGTCTTGGTCTCAAAATGCTAATTTTACATTAAAATTTGGCCCGCATATTTCCGTTAAGTCCATTGCTTATAATTTTGGGGTACCTTGCAGCCTTTAATTCTGAATATTTATCAATAGAATGGCTGAAAAAAAAGTTAGTATACTCACCGCCTTTAAAACCATTATTTGGCCTAGGCGCAATCTGGTTTTCATCGGTTTACTTCTAATCGTAATCAGCAAAGCGGCAAGTTTTGTTGCACCCCTATCACTTAAATATCTCATGGATGATATTATTCCAAACAAGGATATTGATTTTCTGAAATTACTAGTCGGGGCCGTAGCGTTGGCCATTTTCGTACAGGCGGTAACATCATTTTTATTGACTAAAATATTGAGCGTTCAGGCCCAGTTCTTAATTTCAGAATTAAGGGCCCAAGTACAGAAGAAAGTATTATCGCTCCCCATACGATTTTTTGATAATGCCAAATCGGGAGCATTGGTATCGCGTATTATGACCGATGTCGAAGGCGTTAGAAACCTGATCGGCACCGGCTTGGTACAATTGGTAGGTGGCACCATAACTGCGGTGGTATCGCTTGTTCTGCTTTTACGAATCAGTTGGACAATGACACTTTTCACCCTTGTTCCAATGGCAATTTTTGCGCTAATAGCATTAAAGGCATTTAAGATTATACGCCCTATATTCAGAAACAGAGGGAAAATAAATGCCGAGGTCACCGGGCGCCTTACCGAAACCTTAGGCGGTGTACGTGTTATAAAGGGTTTTAATGCGGAAGCCCAGGAGAATGAAATTTTTGAAAAAGGAGTAGAAAGACTCTTTCAAAACGTAAAAAAGAGTTTGACCGCCACAGCCTTTATGACCAGTTCTTCTACCTTTCTTCTTGGAATTGCCACAACCGGTATTATGGGAATCGGTGGTTACAAAATCATGATGGATGAATTAACCATCGGTGAGTTTTTAACATTCACATTTCTTCTTGGATTGATGATTGCCCCGATTGTGCAAATGAGCAATATCGGAAGCCAGCTGACCGAGGCTTTGGCCGGGTTAGACCGCACCGAGGAATTAATGAATATGGTGCCCGAATCGGATGAAGAAAACCGAACTGAGACTCTCGGCAATCTTAAAGGGAATATTGTATTTGATGATGTCTCATTTGCCTATGAGGAGGATAAAGAGGTGCTTCACAATATAAACTTCAGTATCGACTCGGGCAATGTTGTTGCCCTGGTAGGAAGCTCTGGTTCGGGCAAATCGACCATTGCCGGTTTGGCCGCAACCTTTCTGAATCCACAATCAGGGAAGATAACCATCGACGGTAAAGACTTATCGAAAGTAAATCTGAACAGTTATCGCAAAAATTTGGGTGTTGTTTTACAGGATGAATTCTTATTTGAAGGAACTATTCGCGAAAATATCATGTTTCCTCGACCCAATGCCACCGAAACGGAGGTTCAAAAAGCCGTCAAAGCAGCTTATGTCGATGAATTTACGGATCGGTTTGAAAAAGGTTTGGAGACTCTTATTGGGGAACGTGGCGTAAAATTATCTGGTGGACAACGGCAACGCATCGCCATAGCTAGGGCGGTATTGGCAAATCCGAAAATTTTGATTTTGGATGAAGCCACTTCCAATCTTGATACTGAAAGTGAGGCTTTGATTCAAAAAAGTTTGGCCGAACTCACAAAGGGCCGTACGACCTTTGTAATCGCGCATCGCCTCAGCACCATTCGCAAAGCGAATCAAATTTTAGTTATTGAAAATGGGAGAATTGCCGAACAGGGCACCCATGACGAGCTCATTTCTAAAGAAGGCCGTTACTACAATTTATTCACCTACCAGGCACGAATTTAATTTGGATTACGCCTCTTGGTGCGGAGTTTTGCTACAAGTTAATGCAATGGATGGCTTCCCTTCGATCGCTATGACCATGTTTAGCTTTCAGGTGCCAACTCCACTTCGAGGCCGTCTAAATCTTCGGTCATATGAATTTGACAACCCAACCGGCTGTTGTCTTCCACATTGAAAGCTTCGGCCAACATAGCGTCTTCATCATCTGACATTTCAGGAAGTTCATGATCAGATTTTACATAGCATTGGCAGGAAGCACACATGGCCATGCCACCACATACCCCAATGGTTCCTTCTGGGGCCAATTCATACGAACGAACTACCTCCATAAGGTTCATATTCATATCTGTCGGTGCATCTACTTCATGGGTTACTCCTTCGCGGTCGGTAATTTTTATTTTGATATCGGTCATTTACTAGCTATTTGTCGGACTTGGAATTTAAGTTCCCGTCACAATTCCTTTGACTGAATTAAGGATTATACTTAAAAAATAATTAAAAATTTCAGAAGTTAATCAATCGCTTTAACGACTGCCTTCGGCGCTTCCTTTTTACTACCGTCAAAACCAGTAACACCACCAACGGTAGTGTATTTCATCACGTATTTTTTATCTGGATGAATACGCTGATACGCGCTTTGGCACATCAGGGTAGCCTCATGAAAACCGCACAAAATTAGTTTTAGCTTTCCGGCATAAGTATTCACATCGCCTATGGCGTAGATGCCAGGAACATTGGTCTGGTAATCGAAGGTGTTGACCTTTATGGCATTTCGTTCTATGTCTAGTCCCCAATCTGCAATGGGGCCAAGTTTTGGTGATAATCCGAACAAAGGAATAAAGCTATCTGCCTTGAGTAGTATATCTTCTTCGCTGTTGGTCGTTTTGCTTATTGTTATACCATCTAATTTTTCCACCCCATGAAGGGCAGTTACTTCAGCTGGGGTAATCAAATTTATTTTTCCTTGATTTTTTAGCTGTTGTACTTTTTCAACAGAATCCAATGCTCCTCGAAACTCGCTTCGACGATGCACCAAAGTCACTTCTGAGGCAACATCGGTCAAAAAGATACTCCAGTCCAAAGCAGAATCACCACCTCCAGCAATGACTACTTTTTTATTTCGATATACTTCGGGGTCCTTTATGATATATGCAAGACCATTGTCTTCATATTTCTTTAAATTGTTTAGCGGTGGTTTTCTCGGCTCAAAACTTCCGAGTCCGCCAGCAATGGCAACCACTGGTGCATGATGCTGGGTGCCTTTGTTTGTGGTTACAACAAACGTACCATCTTCTAGTGTATCAATAGTCTGTGCTCTTTCGCCCAACGTAAAAGAAGGCTCAAAAGGTTTTATCTGTTCCATCAGATTATCAATAAGGTCGCCAGCAAGTACTTCGGGGAAACCTGGAATATCGTAGATGGGTTTTTTAGGATAAATCTCGGAGCATTGACCGCCCGCCTGTGGAAGCGCATCGATCAAGTGGCATTTTAGCTGTAATAGACCAGCTTCAAAAACAGCAAAAAGACCCGTAGGTCCAGCTCCAATTATCAGTATGTCTGTTTCAATCATGTAGAATTAAAATATTTGGTGCCACAATAGTATGAACTTACCATCTTCCTTAGGTAAGACAGTCATATTAATTTACCCAACGTTAACTACTTCCTCAATTTGTGGGGCGTACTTTTTAATCGTCATCTCTACCCCACTTTTTAATGTCATTTGATTTACGGTACAACCTACACATGCGCCCTGCAACCTTACCTTGACCGAGTTTTCGTTGTCGATGGAAACTAATGAGATATCACCTCCATCGCTTTGCAAAAAAGGACGAATCTCTTCCAACGCTCTTTCAACGTTTGTTTTAAGTTCTTCCGGTGTCATAACTATTTCCTTTTCACGGCGGAACATCCTGCCATGGTTGTTATCTTAATCGCCTCCGTTGGCGGCAAACTCTTATTTCTGTCCACCAATTCTTGAACTACGTTTTTGGTAAGTTCTTCAAAGGCCTTTTCAATTGGGCTCGCCGTCTGTAATGCTGCGGGCCTTCCGACATCACCTGCTTCGCGAATACTTTGCACTAGGGGAATCTCTCCCAAAAAGGGCACATTCAAATCTTCCGCCAAATATTTGGCCCCTTCCTTTCCAAAGATATAATATTTGTTATTAGGAAGTTCTTCGGGTGTAAAATACGCCATATTCTCAACAATCCCTAAAACTGGGACATTTATAGAGTCTTGTTGAAACATGGCAACACCTTTTTTAGCATCTGCCAACGCCACCTCTTGCGGGGTACTTACCACAACGGCACCAGTAACAGGCATTGCTTGCATGATGCTCAAGTGAATATCACCCGTACCCGGAGGCAAATCCAACAACATAAAATCCAACTCCCCCCAATGGGCATCAAAAATCATTTGATTTAGCGCCTTAGAAGCCATGGGGCCCCGCCAAATAACAGCTTGGCTAGGTTGCGTAAAAAATCCGATGGACAATAATTTGACCCCATAATTTTCTACTGGCTTCATTTTAGACTTGCCATCGATAGTGATTGCCAAAGGTTTTTCGTTGGCAACATCGAACATTATGGGCATTGATGGCCCATAAATATCGGCATCTAATAATCCCACTTTAAACCCCATTTTAGCCAAAGTAACCGCCAAATTTGCCGTTACAGTAGATTTGCCCACACCTCCCTTACCTGAGGCTACAGCAATAATATTCTGTATGCCGGGTATGGGCTTGCCCTTAATTTCGTTAACTTTGGGTTTGGCAGCGGCCGCCTCAACCTTGATATTCACTTTTATTTTAGCCTTTTCATATACCTTTTCGTGAATAATCTTTAAAATCTCTACTTCGGTTTTCTTTCGCGCTTGTAAACTTGGGTTACCAATCGTAATATCGACTTCGACCTCATCACCAAAAATCTGGATATTTTTTACCGCACCACTATCGACCATATTCTTCCCTTCCCCGGGTACGGTGATATTTTCCAAGGCCTTTAAAACTTCTTTTTTATCAATCTTCATTAAACTCCTACTTTGTCATTTTATATAAAATGATTCTAAACAACAAAGATAAGGCTTAGGGCGGAGATTAGAAAGTGAAGGTATTGAAATATAACATGGTAGGGCAAGAAAGTGTAATAACGAAAATAAGCCCCTAAATTTAAACATTCAAATAATAATTTATCTGCTTTCAATCAAAAGTAAAGCAGTACTAATGAACGTTACAACTCCTTCCCGGGATCCCAAAAGTGCTTTTCAAAATCAACAATCTGATTATCGACAACCTCGATCCCTTCACTTTTTAAAAGCTGTTGCATCAGATTTGTGCCGTCAAAATGGTGTTTTCCGGTCAATAACCCTACTTTATTGACAACACGATGTGCGGGCACATTGGCTATGGCTCCCGCCCCGTTCATGGCCCAACCTACCATTCTCGCGCTTCGTGCGGCTCCCAAATATTTAGCAATAGCCCCATAGGAGGTTACCCTTCCATAGGGAATTTGTTCGGCGACCTCATATACTTTTTGAAAGAAGTTCTGGTTCTCTGGTTTCATTATTGATTGCTAATTCTATAAATGGTGATAACTAATAGTACGACCATCAACGCACTTAGAATATAGTTCGAGTTCTTTGAAAAGCGATTGGTCTTGTTCTCCAATTTATTAAAATAGACAGTGTACATATACAGCACCGAAAAGGTACCAAACCCGGCTGCCAACACAAAAGTAAGTATATCGGTAATTTGAAATTTAATCCAACCCGAGGCGTTCCACATGGCATTGAGCCCACTGTAATATGGAATGGTCAATAAATTTACCCCTGCCAGTAAAAATCCTTTAAAAAAGCTATTTCTTTTACTTACGTTCACTTTTTTTGCAACTTTTACCGCATTAAGTCTAGCAGCTCTAAAAAAGTAAATGGCCAACAAAGCGAAAATAACCACGGCAATCTTCAACAATACTTCTACAACATCTGGGTTTTTGTATAAAAATTTAGAGATTATCACGCCAACATAAGCCTGAATCAATACCATACTCGAAACACCAAGACTAAAAATGATACCGTTCAACTTACCTTTTTCGACGCTCGTTTTGGCAGCATTCATGTTTAACAACCCTGGGGGCACAGTGGCCATAAATGCCGCAGAGAATGTGGCAAAAAAAAGTATGAGCAGATGTTGCATTCTTTAAATCCTAAATTGAATATAGGTAATTGGTTTTCCTTTTTCAAGGTATTGACTTTCGTAAAAGGTCTGGATCTCTAACACAGCATCGGGACTCCCAGCATTTTTGTATACATCGTGATTTGCATATAATATTTCAAGCCCTAAGCCTTGTATGAGGCCCAAGGTATAACCATGCATAAACTCACTATCGGTTTTAAGGTGAACTACCCCTTTCGACTTCAATATCTGTTTATACTTTTCCAGAAAGAAACGGTTGGTCATACGATGTTTGGTTCGCTTGTACTTGATTTGGGGGTCTGGAAAAGTTATCCAGATTTCAGCTATTTCTCCCGGTGCGAACAAATCATCGATCAATTCTATTTGGGTTCGAAGAAAGGCAACATTCGGCAGATTCTCTTCCAAAGCCGTCTTGGCCCCACGCCATAATCGAGCTCCTTTGATATCGATTCCGATAAAGTTCTTGTCTTTGCTCCTTTGAGCAAGACCCACCGTATATTCACCTTTACCGCAACCAAGTTCAAGTACTATTGGATTATCATTGCCAAAATGACTTTTCCAATCGCCTTTTAAGGGGTATCCATTCAGTATTTCATCCCTCTGGGGTTGAATAACGTTGCGAAATGTTTCGTTTTCCCTAAATCGTTTTAACTTATTCTTGCTTCCCAAAAAACTAAATTTAATGATTTGGCAAAGCTAAGGAAATCTCCAAACCCAACGAGTATTGTTTCTTTATGTTATATGAATAAATCTAAACTAATTCTTGTTGCGCCCTTGAATTTGGGAATAGGTCATGCAGCGCGATGCACTCCTATTATAAATGCCTTGATAGCGCAGGGCCACACTCCGATCTTAGCTTCCGATGGTTGCGCCTTGGCGTTTTTACGAAAAGAATTCCCTAAACTTGCATGGTTTGAACTGCCTTCATATAATATACATCTTCACGAAAAAGAACGAAATCATAAACAGAAAATAGTATGGGATTCCCCAAGAATACTTAAAGCAATCACAAAAGAAAAAAGGGCTACCAAAAAGTTGTCAAAAGCGCTACAACTAGACGGTATCATTTCAGACACCCGCCTTGGTGTCTACGATAAAAACATACCCTGCGTACTTATGACACATCAGCTGAATGTACTCGCGGGAAACACCAATTGGTTCACTTCAAAAATATATAGGACCATTATTAAAAAATTTACGGAATGCTGGATTCCCGACACAAATGAAAAACCTAATTTATCAGGTAAACTAGGGCATTCAAAGAGCGTAAACCTCCCGATAAAGTATATCGGGATATTAAGCCGTTTAGAGAAGGTAACAACCGTTACAACCTATGACCTTATGGTTTTACTCTCAGGATCGGAACCACAACGCAGTCACTTGGAAACAAAAATTTTGCAAGAACTAAAACTCTTTTCAGGGCGGGTGATGTTCGTAAGAGGCGTGCCAGAGCCTATTCAAAAATCAAAAACCCTCATTACGGAGAAGGCCATAATCAACTACTATAATTTCATGAAGTCGAAAGAGCTGCAAAAGGTGCTCAATGAAAGTAAAATAGTTCTATCGCAACCGGGCTACACTACGTTATTGGATTTAACAAAGTTAGAAAAAAAGACCTATTTTATTCCTACTCCGGGTCAATATGAACAAAAATATTTGGCAAAAAGATTGGAGAAAAACGGTTTAGTGCCCTATAGTAAACAAGACAACTTTAGAATTAAAGATTTAAGCCGAGTAGATTATTTTAGCGGCTTGAGAAACGGTAGCCCAAAAATAGACTACGAGGCATTATTTTTAGTTTTCTCCAATGTAAATGAAAATTCAGAACCGACCCCCTCAACACTCTCAACATAGATTTTTTCGTCATGCCCCTCAATAATATGCTTTACTATTGACAGCCCCAATCCGGAGCCTCCTTCATTTCTACTGCCACTTTTATCGACCCTATAAAAGCGCTCAAAGAGTCGTGGAATATGGTTTTTTGCGATTCCCTCCCCATTATCGGTTACCCTTATAATGACCTTGTTTTTGATTAAATTTTCAACACTGACTTCCGTAGTACCGTCCCTATGCCCATATTTGATCGAGTTGACCAATAAATTGATGAGCACTTGATGTATCTTTTCTTTGTCGGCCTTTACATAGATTGGTTCCTCATAGTCCATATCAAAGGTCAAGACAACCTTTTTTTTCGCGGCTTTCATTTCCAGTTGATCAAAAGCACTTTGAATAAGCTCGACAATATCAAAGTTCTCAAGTTCTAAATGAAGGTCACCAACTTCTAATTTGGTAATTAAATCTAAATCCTTAACAATATAAATAAGTCTTTCTACTCCTTTATTGGCGCGTTGCAGATACTTTTTTCTAATATTTTTATCTTCCATCGCCCCATCTAGAAGAGTTAAAATATATCCCTGAACCGTAAAAAGAGGAGTTTTTAGCTCATGGGAAACATTTCCCAAAAAATCTTTTCGATATTCTTCGCGAATTCGAAGTGTGTCAATTTCTATTTTCTTGTCATGGGCGAACTTTTCTATTTCCGCAGTCAAAGTTCGCATATCGGTATTTATAGTGTCGGAAGTCAAAGAAGACGATTCGAGTAGCGAAACATCATCGTAAATTTTCTTTATTCGCCTATAGATGAATTTTTCAATTCGAATTTGAATAGCAAGAAAAGACAAGAAAAATACAACAATACTCGTAGTGGCAAGCAAATACCAATTGACCATATCAAAAAGCCACAACAACAAGCTCAATACCGGCACAAAAAATATGGTTATCAAAAGTGCAGAACGAAAAGCAAATCGGTATGACTTTTTTAAACGGATAGGCATTATAGGACGAACTTATAACCAACGCCCTTTACGGTCTTAAAGTGGTCATCCCCGATTTTTTCACGCAATTTTCTTATGTGCACATCAATTGTTCGACCTCCGACTACAACTTCGTTGCCCCAAACCTTGTCTAAAATCACCTCCCTTTTAAAAACTTTACTAGGCCTCGAAGTAAGTAGCGCCAAGAGTTCGAATTCTTTTCTTGGGAGTACGATTTCAGTACCATCGTTTATAATCTTATACTCTTCCCGATCAATAACAATGTTACCCACTTTCACAATATCTTCGGCTTGCGGGGTTTCATCTTTCAATCTTCTCAACAATGCTTTTACCTTGCTTACCAAAACCTTGGGCTTTATCGGTTTGGTAATATAGTCGTCAGCACCCGCATCGAAGCCTGCAACTTGCGAATAATCTTCCCCCCTTGCCGTCAGAAAAACAATGATGGTATTCTCGAGACCTGTCGTGTTGCGTATGGTCTCACAGGTTTCGATGCCATCCATTTCAGGCATCATAACATCTAGGATAATCAGATGCGGCTTTTTCTTCTTTGCTTTCGCAACACCTTCAATTCCATTCTTTGCAGTAAATACTTCGTATCCTTCCGAAGAAAGATTATAACTGACAATCTCTAAGATATCGGGCTCGTCATCAACTAATAGTATCTTAATATCCTTCTTTTTCATGAGCGCATTCAAATTGGTTAATCCGCCAAATGTAAAGATAATACTATTATATCAAAGCGGCTTAACGTTCATTTAATGTAGTAACGTTTAGATAACCTTATTGCAATACACATTTAATATATGCGTAATGTGACTTTTACAGTGTCACGGTTTATTTGCAGTGTTTCAAAATAAGGGATTTCCCCCCACACTAAACTAAAATAATAAAACAAACGGAAAATGAAAAAATTAATTTTATCTACACTGACCATCGTCGCCCTAACCCTGACTTCTTGTGGTGACGACGACAAGGTTGCGATAATCGAACCGTTGGCCACTTGTAACGATGGTATTCAAAACCAAGGTGAAACCGGTATCGATTGTGGAGGTCCAAATTGTCAGCCTTGTGGCGGTGACGTATCTGCAACCTGTAATGACGGAATTCAAAACGGTGATGAAACCGATATCGATTTTGGAGGTTCATGTGCACAGATTATTACAGTATCTGGCGAAATCAGCGAAGACACCACATGGGAGGCCAAGAACATTTACATCATCGCCGGAAAAGTTGTTGTAGGCGTAGGAAAAACATTGACCATCGAACCTGGCACTATCATTAAAGGCCAGAAAGGGTCTGGATCTTTGGCGTCAGCTTTGATTGTACAGAGAGATTCTAAGATCAACGCAGAAGGCACGGCAGACAAACCGATCATTTTTACTTCGGAAGATGACAATATCAGTGTTGGCCAGACTGCCGGCACCAATTTAGATGAAAACCAAAGAGGACTTTGGGGCGGTCTTATTGTTTTAGGAAGAGCTTCAGGTTCTTTTAAAGGCGATGTTACCGAAGTTCAAATCGAGGGCATTCCTGCAGATGACACCTTCGGATTATTCGGGCCTGGAGATGCGCTCAACGACGCTGACGATTCAGGTATTTTGAAATATATTTCTATCCGTCATGGGGGAGCGTTAATAGGTGAAGGGAATGAAATTAACGGTCTTACCCTTGGCTCCGTTGGTACTGGCACGACTATAGACAACATAGAGGTCGTAGGCAATGTCGATGATGGTGTCGAGTTCTTTGGCGGAACGGTAAATGCCACCAACATCATGGTTTGGGCACAGGGAGACGATGCCATAGACGTTGACATGGCTTATTCGGGCACTATCGACAATGCCGTATGTGTTGCCGGTAATGAGTCTGACCATGCTTTTGAAATCGACGGCCCGGAAGGTTCGGCCACAGGTGCCTTTATCTTGAGAAACGTATCCATATTCGGAAGTTCGGTAGCTCCCAACGGGGAATATGCCGATTATAGAAGTAATGCGATGGGAACTACCGAGAATATTTATGCCATCGGTTTTCAAGATGGCAAGGATGTAGAATTGGACAACAACCAGGTAGCCCAGAACTATATTGATGGTCTTTTGACATTCGCCGCTTGGGAAGTTGTAGGTTTCGACCATAGTATTTTTTCTGAAAAAGTAGGTTGCTTGTCAAATTGTGATGACGATGATGATAGCAATGATGTCGATGAAACACCTATCATAACTCCAGCATTTACAGAACAAGCCGCTGCATGGACCACCCAAGTAACAGAAGGCGCCGCTACTGTTGGTGCTGACACTTCTCAGTTCTCTTGGACATATGCAAACGCTAAAGCTGGATTAGGATTCTAATACAAGTAAACATAACTAAAACTATTACAATTGCTCGCCATCAAACATGGCGGGCAATTGCTTTGTTGCGATCTAACTACTTATTTAAATGAAAATCAATTATAAAATAATCGTTGTCACCTTACTTCTGGTTCAATCTATCTTCGCCCAAAAAGGAGAAGTAACGGGCAAATTGATCGATGTCGATTTCCAAGACCCTGTCGCTTTTGCCAATATTCTTATCAAGGGCACCACCACGGGAACCACATCAGATTTTGATGGGATATACACCATTCCATTAGATGAAGGCACCTATACCATAACCTACTCTTTCCTAGGTTACAAAACCGTTGAAATCACCGATGTGATCATAAAACCAGGAGAAGTAACTACGGTAGACGTGAGCATGGAAACATTGGCCGAAGGACTGGATGAAGTAGTCGTTTCGGTAAGTGTAAAGAAAAATACAGAAACGGCGGTTCTAGGCATTCAGAAAAAAGCAGTCAACGTATTAGATGGCATCTCTGCAGAGACATTTAAAAAATCAGGTTCAGGCAATGTGGCCAGTGCCATTAAAACCGTACCTGGAGTGTCAGTTCAGGGCGGAAAGTACGTTTATGTACGCGGACTCGGTGACCGATATACCAAATCTATACTTAACGGGGTAGATATTCCCGGTTTGGATCCTGATAGAAACACTATTCAATTGGATATTTTTCCGACCAATATTATCGACAATGTACTGGTACTGAAATCATCTTCTGCAGATCTTCCTGCCGATTTCACAGGAGGCATGGTCAATATTGTAACAAAAGACTATCCCACAAAAAAAGAATACAGCCTTTCATTGAGTGGCACGTACAATCCCGACATGCATTTTAATGGAGACTACCTCGATTATGACGGTGGGGGTTCTGATTTCTTAGGCTTTGACGATGGCACAAGAGACGTTCCCATCAATGAGAATCAAGACATACCCAACACCTACGATTACGACCCTAGGCTTACGACGATCACAAAACAATTCAATCCCGTACTTGGGTCGATGCGCAGCAATAATGGCATGGACTATAGCCTAGGCTTTACCCTTGGCAACCAATTCAATGTAGGAGAAGGGGAAAACCGACTAGGTTTTCTTGCTTCGGTATCCTACAAAAACAGTACAACGTATTATGAAGGTGCAGAAAACAATTTTTATAGAAGAAACTCTGACAAATCTGTATTTGAATTGGAGACCGATAGAACCCAACGAGGCGACATCGGTGAGAACAATGTACTCGTAAGCGGACTATTGGGCACATCGTTCAAGACTGCTCGTTCAAAGTACAAACTGAACCTTCTACATTTACAAAACGGTGAATCTACTGCAGGTGTTTTCAATCAAACCCTCAATTTTTCCGATTTCGTAAATTTTGCCAAAGACAATATCGAATATACACAACGTTCGATTACCAATGCGCTGTTAACGGGCACACATACGAGCGAAGATGCCTCTTGGTTATCGGAATGGGCCCTTTCCCCTACCCTTTCTAAAATTGAGGATAAAGATGTCAGAACAACTTCGTTTCAAGTGGAAGACGGGGTTTATGCAATTGCCCAAAACAACCAGCCAAAAAGAATTTGGCGAGATCTCGAGGAGATCAACGGCGTCGCTAAACTCGATTTTACCAAAAAATACGAACTCGGTCAAAAAGATGCCAAATTAAAATTTGGCGCTTACGGATCTTATAAAACACGTGATTTTAGTATATTGAATTTTGAGATTCAATCCTCGAACTTCCCAACTGTAAATTATGAAGGGGATGCCAACAATATTCTTTTGGAGGAGAACCTATGGACGGTCAGCAACAATTCAGGGTCTCATATCGACCCCGACATTTCAATTTCCGAACCTGCCAACACTTATGAAGCGGCCCAACAAAACATCGCAGGTTATGTTTCCAATGAATTCAAGGTCGGCACCAAGCTAAGAACGATTCTTGGGTTACGAATGGAAAAATTCGAATCTACCTATACCGGAGAAGACAATAAGGATATCAATGACCCGGAAAAGGTGATTTTTGATAATGAAACTATCATAGATGAATTCGATTTCTTCCCAACGGCCAACCTTATCTATGAATTGACAGAACAGGTAAATCTGCGTGGTTCCTATGCCAGAACAACGGCTAGGCCTTCATTTAAAGAAGCTTCTATCGCCAAGATTTTTGATCCACTTTCCAGTAATACGTTCATAGGTAACATAAATTTACAGCCCACTTATATCAATAATTTTGATTTCAGAATCGAATGGTTTGGCGAAAGTGCTGAAATGATTGCCTTAAGCAGCTTTTACAAAAAGTTCAAAGATCCTATAGAACTTACTTATTTCGAATCTTCCACCGATAACTTTCAACCTCAAAACTTGGGAGATGCCGATGTTATCGGTCTCGAGTTCGAAGTGCGAAAAAACCTTGGTTTTATCGCTCCGGTTTTGAGTAATTTGAGTTTCAACGTAAACACCTCGATTATAAAGTCTACTCAAATTTATAGCGATCAAGAAAGAAACCTAAGGGAACTCGGCCTACGGGATGGTCAGACATTGGGCAATGACAGGGAATTGCAGGGTCAATCTCCCTTTTTGATCAATACCGGAATCAATTATGAAGGCGAAGCGAACGGCATGCAAATGGGCCTATTCTACAATGTACAGGGCAAAACCCTGCAAGTAGTAGGTAATGGTTTTGTACCAGATGTTTACACCATGCCCTACCATAATTTGAATTTCAATTTGACCAAGACTTTTGGAGAGAATAACAACCAAAGTATCAATTTCAAAATCGCCAATCTTATGAATGACGATGTAGAAAGTGAATATGAATCTTTTGGCGCTACCAATAAGACTTTTTCCAAAAGAAGTCCGGGGCGGGCATTTTCAATAGGTTATAGCATTAAATTCTAAAGAAAATCTGGTAATTTTATAAAAGCCCCTTACTTAAAAGGGGCTTTTTGCATTTTAACGATTTTATATGTAATCCCAAGAACACCTTCAGTTACGAATGGTGAAAATCCCTATATTTGTGGTATATTTATTGTTATCAATACTTTATGAAGCAACTCTACCTCGTACTTTTTTTTCTTTTTATTGCTGCCGCTTATGGTCAAGACACCAAAAGTAGAGGTGATATTGATGGCTTTAAGCTCTACCCGAATCCGGTTACCAGTGGAAAGATTTACATAAATACCACAGCAAAAGCCCCCAAGAAAATTTTAATTTTTGATGTATTGGGTATTCAAGTTTTGGAAACCACTATTTTAGGAACGGAATTGAATCTCTCCGATTTAGACGCCGGGGTTTATGTTCTGCGGGTATTGGAAAAAGATAAAGTTGCGACCCGAAAATTAATCGTAAAGTAGCACTTGCCTATTTTAATGATTGCCTACACCTTTTGACAAAGTGCAGAAAAAGCCGATGAACAGTATGGGCATTACACGTATACCTACAATTTAATTCATTTCACAACATTATTTCCGAGTAAAAAGTGTCTTTGGTTATCTTTAAAGTATTGATCCCAAGTCGATACCAAATGAAACTAACCAGCCTTATATTCTTTATCGTATTTTCTATTGGTCTATCTGCCCAAGAAACAGCAACTATTCAAGGCCAAACCTATAACGAACCGACAAGACTGACCGTATACCCTAACCCGGTCTTCGACGATGTAGTGCACGTAACCACACACTTAGCAACACCCAAAGAAATCGCTATCTACGATGTGTTCGGAAAAATAGTTCTAACTGACAGAATCACTACCAACACCTTAAACATCTCAAAGCTGACCCCTGGTGTCTACGTATTACAGGTAGTTCAAAACAAAAAAACCTTGACCCGAAAATTAGTAGTAAAGTAGTATATTCAAATTGGCTATTTTTGGGCCATGGTAAATACTCAAGATATTTTTGCTATTTCCTCGCCTACCGAATTTAAAGCTGTAGCGCTCGATGTATTTCACCAGCAATACCTGCACAACCCTATTTATCGCAAATTCTGTAATCTTTTAAAGACAAACCGAGAGACAATCAATAGCATTGAAAACATCCCCTTTTTACCTATTGAATTTTTTAAGACAAAAAAAATAATGACGGGGGACATCAAGGAGAACCTGATATTCACGAGTAGTGGTACTACCGGAAGCCATGTAAGCAAACACTTTGTAAGTGATATAACGATCTACCAAAAAAGTTACAAAACCGCGTTCGAACATTTTTATGGCCCCATCTCCAATTATTGTGTTTTGGCATTGCTCCCATCGTATTTAGAGCGGGAAGGTTCTTCATTAATATATATGGTCGACGATCTGATAAAGAAAAGCCGACATACCGATAGTGGATTCTATCTAAAAAACACATCCCAATTAAAAAATAAGCTTATAGCCCTTGATTCCCAGGGCACCAAAATACTTTTGATCGGGGTTTCTTTTGCGCTTCTAGATTTAGTCGAGAAGCACCAGTTTCAGTTGAAAAATACCATTATAATGGAAACGGGAGGTATGAAGGGCCGTCGAAAGGAAATGGTTCGGGAAGAACTGCATGAAACACTCAAAAAGGGATTTGGGGTTTCTGATATTCATTCGGAATATGGTATGACCGAATTATTGTCTCAAGCATATTCGCAGGGCGAAGGTATTTTTAAGACGCCGTCATGGATGAAGGTTTTGACCCGTGATACGGAAGACCCCTTGACCCTACAAAGCCCAGGAAAAACAGGGGGAATCAATATTATTGATTTGGCCAATGTAAACGCTTGCGCCTTTATTGCCACCCAAGACTTGGGCAAGGTTTACGAAAATGGAGATTTTGAAGTCTTGGGTCGTTTTGACCACTCCGATATTCGTGGATGCAACTTGATGGTACTTTGACCGGTTTTTCCCTAGAGTCCTAAAATCTTGGCATCTACAAAAAACGTAGAATTAACATCCAATTCATGATCCTGGTTTATCACTTCATCGGTTACCGTATTCAAACGTAGGTTGAACTTGTCTTTTTTGATATATTCCTTTAAATCCATGTCGGAAGTATCAAGTTGAAGTTTGTTACTAGTGGTTTCAGGAACATCGTCCATCCAGGCAATTTTAATTTCTTCAACATCTTCTGCAGAAATATAGACTTCTATCGATTCAAGAAAGCTAAAATCGGCCGCATCGGGAGAGGTGATCGTCAATTCAAGCTTCTTTAATTGAATTTCCTCGATCAGGTCTTTACGCGTATCGTTTACCTCAAATTCAGATTCTGAGTTTGTTTCCGTTTCCGGAGTATATATATCAAAGGGCAAGTTTATACCTGTGGTTGACGGAATAACGACCGTTTGATCGTATTCGATATCGAACTTGGTCAATTCATCAATTTTATCACAACCTGTTAAAATTGCGAAAACGGCTAGAATCAAAAAATAATTGCGCATAGTAGGTTTCTTGTAAATCATATGTACTACTAACGTGACAAGACGGAAAATATTTGGTCAAAAAACAAAAAAGACAGCGTAGGTGCACTGTCGCAACCGCGCCCTTAAACAATCAAGATTTTAATGCTATAAAATTTGAGTAATTACTGTGCAGTCAAAACAAAATAATTCTTTTTACCTCGCTGCAAGAGTACAAATTTACCGTTGATCAAATCAGCAGTTGAAATAAGATAATCTTCTTTGACCTTTTCTTTATTCACCGAAATCGAATTCTGTTTCAATTCTCGTCGTGCCTCTCCATTAGAACCAAGGAAACCCGTCTTTGCGGCCAAGGCTCCAATCATATCAAGCCCGTTTTCCAATTCAGATTTCGGAATTTCGGCTTGTGGCACACCATCGAATACATCTAGAAAGGTCTTTTCATCCAATTTCTTCAAGTCTTCGGAGGTCGATTTTCCAAAAAGTATGGCACTTGCCTGAACGGCATTATCTAAATCTTCCTGCGAATGCACCATCACGGTAATTTCTTCGGCTAAACGCTTCTGTACGATTCGAAGATGTGGTGCTTTTTCATGTTCTTCAATCAGCCCCTCTATTTCTTCCTTTGATAAAAACGTGAAAATTTTAATGTATTTCACGGCATCTTCATCCGAGGTATTCAACCAGTACTGGTAAAATTTATACGGGGACGTTCGTTGCGAGTCTAACCAAACATTACCGCTTTCAGTCTTACCAAATTTAGTGCCATCGGCCTTCGTAATCAACGGACAGGTCAAGGCGTAACCTTTTCCTCCGCCAATACGACGAATTAGTTCTGTACCCGTCGTAATGTTGCCCCATTGATCACTACCACCCATTTGCAAAGTACAATCGTTCTCCTGATATAGGTGTAAAAAATCATACCCTTGCACCAACTGATAGGTGAATTCGGTAAATGACATGCCTTCTTTGGCCTCGGCGGACAAGCGCTTTTTCACTGAATCTTTCGCCATCATATAATTTACGGTAATGTGCTTACCGACATCACGAATAAAATCAAGAAAGGAAAAATCTTTCATCCAATCGTAATTGTTCACCAATACCGCTGCATTGGCCTCATCAGAATCAAAATCTAAAAATCTCGACAGTTGACCTTTTAACGCATCTTGATTATGTCGCAATGTTTTTTCATCTAAAAGGTTACGTTCCGATGATTTGCCAGAAGGGTCTCCGATCATTCCCGTAGCACCGCCTACCAAAGCATATGGTTTGTGCCCGGCCAATTGAAAATGGCGTAGCATCATAACCCCGACCAAATGACCAATATGCAAAGAGTCTGCCGTGGGATCTATACCCACGTAAGCCGATTGCATATCTTTTAACAAATGTTCTTCCGTGCCGGGCATGGCATCATGCAACATACCCCTCCATTTTAATTCTGCTACAAAATTTGTCGCCATTGGTTTCTATTCTTTTAATAATCGCTGCAAATATAAGGCAAATCAGGAGCTTTGTCTTGAAGAACACCCGAATTTATCCATCTCATTTGGCTAAATTAGCACCATGATTTTAGTAACTGGTGGTACGGGTTTGGTGGGTTCACATCTACTGTTGCAATTGGTCAGGTCGGGATTTGCCGTGCGCGCAACCTATCGCCAGAACAGCAACTTAAAAAGAGTCGAAAAAATATTCGCTTACTATGAACAAAAAAGCGAAGAGCTTTTCGGCAAAATCGAATGGATTTTGGCCGACCTTAATGACATACCCGGCATGGAAACGGCATTTCAAGACATTACACATGTTTATCACTGTGCCGCATTAATTTCTTTCGACCCCAAAGATTATGACATACTACATAATACTAATACACTAGGTACTGCCAACCTAGTTAATTTATGCCTTGCCAACAATATTGAAAAATTATGTCATGTAAGCACTATTGGCGCCATTGGCAAAAGCGTGAACGGCAACTCAGCTACCGAAGAAAATGAATGGGTCGAAGAAGACATTAATGTCTATGCCTTGACGAAGCATGCTGCAGAAATGGAGGTATGGCGTGGTTCGCAAGAAGGGCTTCCTGTAATAATCGTCAATCCCGGAGTAATTGTAGGGCCGGGTTTTTGGGAAGAAGGCAGTGGCAATCTCTTTACCACGGCAAGCAAGGGCTATTCCTATTTCCCTCCTGGCGGAACCGGCTTTATAACCATTGGAGATTTAATTCGAATCATGACCGGGCTTATGGACTCTTCCTTAGTAAACCAACGCTACATTACCGTTGCCGAAAACATCACTTTTGAAACCATGTTGGGTCTGCTCACCAAGTATTTGGGCAAACCGAAACCCACTAAAAAACTTGCTTTTTGGCAGCTTCATATCGGTCGAATTTTCGATATGTTTTTTTGTTTTTTTACTGGAAGGAGAAGGCGTATTACCAAAAATTCGATAAAATCATTAAAAACCCGGGGTACTTATGACAATACTAAAATCAAAAAGGAATTGAACTTTGAATTTGAGCCTTTAGAGAAAACGATACAGTTCTGTTGCACTCGATTTATTGAAGAGAATCTTTGATTTTTTTTACGGAAGATTTAGATTTCGCGTCAGCACTCTTTTTTGCCGCGGCCAAACTATCGTTCAATTGTCTTGCCTCTTCCAAGCGTTTTGATTCGTCTTCCAATTGTTGCTCCACCTCCGTGTAAATTGACTCGTATTCTCCCCCTGGCAAAGAAGCATAGTACGTATCACTTTGGGTAAATTGAATACTATCTATTCCGTATTTTTCAAATACATAGGTTGTCGGTTCGATATCGTTTTCCCTTAAAACGACAATATTCGTGTTCTTTGCAGCATTGGCTAGCGCCAAATCTTTTAACACCTCGACCATTTTGTCCCTGGCAATCAGATTTTCGGGCTTGTCAATAAGTTTTTCATTGCAAGAAAAAAACAACGTAAAAAAACCAAAAAGAAGTATCTTATTTAAGCTCATCGATCGAATGTTAGTCGCTGGCCAAATCGCCCTACCGAAAATATACCATTGTCGTAGGCCAAATGCCCGTTTACAAAAGTATGTGTTATTTTCGACCCAAAGGTTTTTCCTTCAAATGGAGACCAGCCACACTTAGAGGCTACATTGCCCTGTTCTACCTCCCAAGGACTCTTCAAATCTACAACGGTCAAATCGGCGCAATACCCTTCCCTTATAAAACCTCGTTTTTTTACTTGAAAAAGAATAGCGGGATTGTGGCACATTTTCTCGGCAATTTTTTCCAAAGATATAATGCCCTCATGGTATTTTTCCAACATGGCCGGCAACGCATGTTGCACCAAAGGGCCACCTGAAGGCGCTTTCGTATATATATTATTCTTCTCTTCCCAAGTGTGCGGCGCGTGGTCGGTCGCTACCACATCAATACGATCATCAAGTAGGGCATCCCACAGCAACCTTCTATCTTCCGCAGTTTTTACCGCCGGATTCCATTTTATAAGCGTGCCCAAACTATCGTAATCCGCATCGGAAAACCAAAGATGATGAATACACACCTCCGCCGTTATTTTTTTCTCCACCAAAGGAATGTCATTACGAAATAAATCTGTCTCTATACCTGTTGAAACGTGAAAGACATGAAGGCGAGCACCCGTTTTCTGGGCTAATGCTATTGCTTTTGAAGAAGACAAATAGCAAGCCTCGGCACTTCGAACCAGTGGATGACATTTAATAGGAATATCATCACCATATTGCCTTTTATATTTTTCAAGATTCTGCTTGATTGTCGTCTCATCTTCGCAATGCGCCGAAATAACCATTTCAGTACTGCTAAAAATCTTTTCAATAACCGCTTCATCATCGACGAGCATGTTCCCTGTCGATGATCCCAGAAACAATTTCACTCCCGAACAAGCATTTTTGTCCAATCGTTTTAACTCTTCCAAATTATCATTGGTGCCCCCGAACAAAAAAGAGTAGTTCGCATACGAGGTTTCTCTTGCCCTCTCGAACTTTTCTTCCAACTTTTCAATGGTAGTTGTCTGGGGGATGGTGTTCGGCTGCTCCATAAACGAGGTAATACCTCCAGCAATGGCCGCGCGACTTTCAGAAACAATATCGCCTTTGTGGGTAAGACCGGGTTCCCTAAAATGTACCTGATCGTCAATTACACCCGGAAAAACGTGCTTGCCCTTCACATCAATTACTTGGGCATTGGGTTCAATAATATGCCTATCCAGTTCCTGAATAACCCCATCACCTAATAGTATATCACTTTCGTATACGCGGCCTTCATTAACTATTACCGCATTTTTAATCAATGTTTTCCTCATGCTTAAAATTTACTTTTCTGGAAAAGACTCCGCATTTTCATCATAAAAACCCCATAAATGGCCTCACTAACAATAGAGGAACTCATTTTCGATTTGCCCCTTACCCTGTCACGGAAAATAATCGAGACTTCTTGAATCTTGTAATTTTTAAGATAAGCCCTGAATTTCATTTCAATTTGAAATGCATACCCCACAAAACGCACTGAATCTAAATCAATTGTCTCGAGAACACGACGCCTATAACAAACAAAACCAGCAGTAGGATCATGAACGCGCATACCTGTAATCATCTTTACATAAAATGATGCACCATATGATAACAAAACACGATATAATGGCCAATCTACAACATTCACGCCCTTTTTGTAACGCGACCCAACAGACACATCGGCACCATCGGCACAGGCAAGATATAAGCGTTGCAAGTCTTCAGGATTATGTGAGAAATCGGCATCCATTTCAAAAATATAATCATATTTTCTGGCGATGGCCCACTTAAACCCGTGAATGTACGCCGTACCTAAACCAGATTTTTCTTTTCTCACTTCAAGAAATAGGTTGTCAGGAAACTCTTTTTGCATATTCCTTACCTGAGATGCCGTACCATCAGGAGAATTGTCGTCAACAATCAACACATGAAAACGCTTCTCCAGTTTAAAAACAGCTTGTATAATAGCCTCGACATTTTCAATTTCGTTGTAAGTAGGAATTATAACTAAACTGTCTGACATTGATCGATTTGAATTTTAGCAAAAATAGTGTTTTCCAAACTTGACAAAGAAGACATTTTTGTGATTTAGCATTTTTTTTGGTCACTTTCGCGGGCATTTAGATTATAAATATATTAAAACGCATAGAATTTGTAATTTTGACGCCAAAGATCAAACTTGGCTCTTTCCTAAAAACGACAATCTCGGATTTGTAGGCAAACAAAAGAGTTAAATGGGTTCAAATCAACAAACGAGAATGCCGTTGAAATTACCAAAACTATTTTTATACTTTTTGGGCGCCATTTTGGCCATCAATCTGTTGCAGTCCCATTTTACCGAACTTATTTTTGACGAAGCCTATTATTGGCATTATGCTCAAAAAATGGCATGGGGCTATTTCGACCATCCTCCAATGGTAGCCCTTTTGATACGATTGAGCAGCTACTTTTTTGATGGGGAACTAGGTGTTCGTTTTATGAGCTGCCTACTATCAGCCGGCACGTTAGTATTGTTATGGCTAATGATCGACAATCCAAAAAAACGCGATTTCGTACCGCATTTTTTTATTTTGACCTTCTCCATGACCCTGCTGAATGCTTACGGTTTCTTTACGTTGCCCGACACACCTCTATTATTTTTCGCTGCCCTTTTCTTGTGGGCCTATAAAAAATTCATCGCCAATGCAACCGCACTATCGGCGATTTTTTTAGGTGTTATGATGGCCGCTTTAATGTACAGTAAGTATCATGCTGTTTTGGTCATTCTCTTCGTGTCGCTTTCAAATTTAGCATTGCTGAAAAACAAATATGCATGGTTAGCGGTGATGGTTGCGCTTCTGAGTTACTCCCCGCACTTTTTATGGCTGTACGAAAATGATTTCGTCTCTATAAAATACCACCTCTTTGAAAGGCCCAATGGTGCTTATGACTTTAATAAATATACACTAGGATTTTTCGTTAATCTCGTCGCTATTTTCGGGTTGACTTTCCCATGGGTCTATAAATCACTTTTTAAAACCAAACCTTCATCACTTTTCACAAAGGGCCTGCTGTATCTAACCTATGGTGTAATTCTGTTTTTTTTCATATCTAGTTTTAACCGCCGGGTGCAAACACAGTGGATTATTATAATATCCATTCCTTTGGTCATAATCGTTTTCAATTATATGTTGGAGAACGCCAGCGCGAGAAAATGGATTTACCGAATGGGAATCGTAAATTGTGTAATTTTAATATTCCTGCGTCTTGGCCTCGTTTACGAGCCTTTATTTCCGGTTTTTTATGAAACGCACGGTAATAAACAATTTACCAATGAAATACGCTCGAAAGCAGGCGACATTCCCATTGTTTTTGAAAATTCGTATAGAAATGCACCTATGCATGCTTTCTATTCGGGAAACCCCACCTATTCACTCAACAACATACATTACAGAAGGAATCAATATTCTATAGATAGTTCAGAGTATGAAGTACAACATAAAAAGATTATGTATATCTCTAAATATGCCAAAAGTGGGGATGCTTCTTTCACAAGAATCAACGGGACTATTTATCACGGCCGATTTATCGATGATTTTGAATCGTTTAGAAAATTGAGGTGTTTCATTATTGAAGAAGCACCACTCTCATTTGCTGTCGAAAAAACAATCAATTTCAAAGTATTCAACCCGTACGACGACAACATTCCTATTGAAAAAATAAAATTCGGCTTGGCCTACCTCAATAGTCACAAACAGGTGAAAGAAGTATTGCCGATCAAGGTCGATCCAACCAATAAAAATATTCTAACCTTAAAATCAAATGATACTACGAATTTTACGTTTAGATTACCAAAACCCAACATGAAGAATCCCGGTTATTTTAGAATTGGAATTTCAGAGAATGGGCTGAACTACGGACTCAATGGAGAAAACATCAAATTAAAGCAATAATGGAGCCTATTTTAAGAGCTGTCCCCACTGCTGATTGGATGACCATGCTCATATTCGGTAGTTTATTATTCTTGGTTATTGCCAAAGGGTTGTTTTATACCAGATTCATGAATTTCATCATACTGCCTTTCAACAACAAATACATTTTTATGTATAACAAGAAGGAAAAGCTATTGAACTGGTTTCATATTTTCTTCACAATCTTCATGATTTCTAACTTTTCGCTATTTGTTTTCTTATCATGGCGCACATTTTTTCAACCTGAATACACTTCCTACCCATTTATATTTCCTATTATTCTCGGAGGACTATTACTCTTTCTCCTTGTTAAAATATTCTTACAATTAGGCAATGGTTTTATATTCAATGCGAACAAGGTTATTAGCGACTTGATTTTTAAAAAACTTTCCTACTTGAACCACAGTGGCATTATAATGCTTTTAGCCAATATTATCCTTTGTTATATCGCAAAGGATTCAAAAATTGTGATTTATACTAGTGCATCCCTAATAATTTTAATAAACGGAATCGGCTGGGTTACAACAGTAAAGAATCATCAAAAATTCATTACAAACAACTTTTTCTATTTTATTTTGTACCTTTGCGCTCTTGAAATTGCGCCGTTCATTATTGTCGCAAGCTATCTAACAGACTAGGTTTTATGAAAGTAAAAACGATTTTGGTTTCGCAGCCCGAACCAAAAATGGAAAATTCTCCTTATTCAAAACTTATTGACAAGGAGAAAGTAAAAGTTGATTTCAGGCCTTTTATTCACGTAGAGGCCGTTGATGCTAAAAATGTACGCCAACAGAAGATCGATCTTAAAAATTATTCGGCCATCATTTTAACTAGCAGAAACGCAGTAGATCATTTTTTTAGAATTGCAGAAGAAATGCGCTTCAAGGTTCCTGATAGCATGAAATATTTTTGTCAATCAGAAGCTGTGGCCTATTATCTTCAAAAATATGTAGTCTATCGAAAACGCAAGATCTACGTTGGTAAAAGAGTTTTCCAGGATTTATTGCCGATGTTCAAAAAGTATAAGAATGAAAAATTCTTGCTTCCTTCATCAGATGCTTTAAAACCAGAAATTCCTGAAATATTAGACGAAACAGGTGTTTCATGGACTCGTGGAATCTTTTACAGGACGGTCATCAGTGATCTTTCCGACCTGCGCAACGTTTATTATGACGTACTGGTGTTCTTTAGTCCTTCGGGCATAGAATCACTGCTTAAGAATTTTCCTGATTTCGAACAAAACGATACGCGTATTGCCGTATTTGGAAATTCTACCGTAGACGCGGCCCAAGAAGCGGGTCTTCGAATCGACATTAAAGCGCCAACGCCCGAAACACCTTCGATGACAATGGCACTTCAAAAGTACATTAACCAAGCGAACAAGAAATAGTTCGGCTTATACGTTTCCAAAAGTTCCCCCTCAATTTTGAAACGTTAGAATGCATATCGCTGTGGCCCACCGCGCCGAATTTCCTCACTGGCATAGGCTTCAAATTGTTTAAAATTTTTACGAAACGCATTTGTTAATTTAAATGCCGTTGTATAGTACGCTTCATCATTGTTCCATGTAGCACGGGGACTTAAGACACTTGTTGGCACTCCCGGGCACGACCTTGGCTGTGCCACTCCAAATACCGAATGAATATGGTAATCGTCATAGTTATATAAACCTAGATCCCCATTTAAAACCGCATTGATCATGGCACGCGTGTACTTCAATTCCATTCGTGTACCCACACCGTAAGCCCCCCCTGTCCAACCTGTATTCACCAACCACACATTAACCTCGGCTTCTTTCATTTTTCTACTCAACATCTCTGCATATTCAGCGGGGTGCAACGGCATGAAAGGAGCACCAAAACAGGCTGAAAAAGATGGAACCGGTTCGACAACACCTGCTTCGGTACCAGCTACTTTTGCCGTATAGCCCGATATAAAATGATAGGCAGCCTGACTTGGAGTGAGTTTTGATATCGGAGGAATTACCCCAAAGGCATCGGCCGTCAAAAAGAAAATATTCTTGGGGTTGTTGCCAATAGAAGGTTGCTGAATGTTTTCAATATGATAAATAGGATAACTTACCCTTGTATTTTGGGTAATAGAGGTATCTGAAAAATCAACTTTCCCGTTGTTATCAAGCACAACATTCTCTAGAATTGCACCCTTTTTTATAGCCCCAAAAATCTCGGGCTCTTTTGCTTTTGACAAATTAATAACCTTGGCATAACACCCTCCTTCAAAATTGAATACGGCATTCTCATTATTCCACCCGTGTTCGTCATCTCCTATCAGTTTTCGGGAAGCATCGGTAGACAACGTAGTTTTTCCCGTTCCCGACAATCCGAAGAAAATAGCTGTCTCACCATTCTTTCCGATGTTCGAGGAACAATGCATTGGCAAAGTTTTTTTATAGACCGGAAGTATAAAATTCAAAGCCGAGAAAATCCCTTTTTTTATTTCACCAGTATACCCCGTACCACCGATAAGTGCAATTTTTTTGGTGAAATTCAGAATTGCGAAATTATGTTGTCGAGTACCATCTGTTATCGCATTTGCCATAAAACCAGGTGCATTGATTACGGTCCATTCAGGCTCAAAATTCCGAAGTTCTTCCTTCGTAGGTCGTATAAACATATTATATGCGAACATATTCGACCAAGGATATTCGTTAATTACCCGAATATTCATTCGATAGTTTGCATCGGCACAGGCATAACAGTCACGCACAAAAAGTTCCTTTCCATCTAAATATGAAATGACCTTTTTATAAAGTTTGTCAAACTTATCAGCCTCAAAAGGAATGTTGACCGGGCCCCACCAAACCTTATCAGCGGTGACCTCATCTTTAACAATAAACCGATCTTGAGGCGACCTTCCCGTGAACTCCCCAGTATTGATGGCCAAAGCACCAGAATCAGTTTCTTGCCCCATGTTCTTATCCAAAGTAATTCTATGGAGTTCCGCAGGTGTGAGTTGGTAATGTAGCGTACTATTTTCGATTCCTAAGGCAGCAAGCGTGATTGATTTTTTCATTTATTTGCGATATCTTCACCCAAAAGGATGGTTATAGATACAAAATTATCATAAATATATCATTTTACCTCAATTAATGAGAATATATTAATTCCATTGCCTAAAGACGCGATAGCCTAAAAAAGACCATCCTAAAATAAGAAGCAGGCCCCCGATAGGGGTGACAAATCCAATCGTCTTAAAATCAAAATTGGTCAAGGTATTTGTCGCCAAAAAATATATGGAAAAAGAGAATAAAATTGTTCCAACCATAATCAAAAGGAAAACGGTTTTTTTACTTTGTTCGGGCAATTGCTTGACATTTGACAGAATCATTAAAAAAAGCGCATGATAAAGTTGGTATTTCACTCCGGTTTCAAAAATTCCAACAGCATCGGCATCTACCATTTTCTCAAGTCCGTGAGCCCCAAAAGCGCCCAGAATTACGGCTAATGTACCCAGAACAATTCCGGAAAGAAATATTGTTTTGTTCATAACATCGTGTGCTTTACTTTTTATAAATGTAACATTTTGATACCTTAGTATCAATTTTTATAGCAAAACTAAACAAAACCCATGGTGCGCAATATACTTGTGGTAGGGGCAGGAAAATCGACCTCTTATCTATTGGATTATTTTTTAAGCAAACTGACAGAAGAAAAGCTACACCTGACCATTGCCGACCTCCACCCTGAAAACTTACCGAATAAAATTACGACGCACCCATCATGTGCTGTCATCACCTTGGATATTTTTAACGACAAAGCGCGAAGAAAGGTTATTGAAAAAGCCCATATTGTTGTATCTATGCTTCCCGCCCGGTTTCATTTAAAAGTGGCCGAAGATTGCCTGAGTTTTGGAGTACATCTGGTCACCGCAAGTTACATCAGCCCCCAACTACAGGCGCTAGACAAGCAGGTTAAAGAAAAAGGTCTTGTTTTTATGAACGAAATAGGTCTTGACCCCGGAATCGATCATATGAGCGCCATGCAAATTTTGGATAGAATTCGCTCCCAGGGCGGAAACATTCTTTTATTCGAATCTTTTTGCGGAGGCTTGGTAGCACCAGAAAGCGACAATAATTTATGGAACTACAAATTCACTTGGAACCCACGTAACGTGGTCATTGCCGGTCAAGGAGGTGCGGCACAGTTCATTCAAGAGGGCACCTACAAATACATCCCTTATCATAAACTTTTTCGTCGTACCGAATTTTTCGAAATCGAAGGCTATGGCAAATTCGAAGGCTATGCCAACCGCGACTCCTTAAATTATCGGGAGGTATACGGTCTTCAGAATGCGCTTACCTTATACCGCGGAACCATGCGTAGGGTCGGTTTTTCAAAGGCATGGAACATGTTCGTGCAATTGGGTATGACCGATGATGGCTATACCATAGAAAATTCAGAAGGTATGTCGTATCGCGAATTCACCAACCTCTTCCTGCCTTACTCTCCCACAGATTCCGTAGAACTAAAACTGCGACATTATTTGAAAATCGATCAAGATGATATCATGTGGGGAAAATTGCTAGAACTACACCTTTTTGATGCCAATAAAACCGTATCGCTTAAAAATGCTACACCGGCACAAATACTTCAAGAAATTTTGGAGGAAAGCTGGACACTTGGTGACAAAGACAAAGACATGATTGTCATGTATCATAAGTTCGGCTATGAAATTCAAGGTAAAAAACAGCAATTGGACGCCAAAATGGTGGTAATAGGAGAAAACCGAACCTACACCGCAATGGCGAAGACCGTAGGGCTGCCCGTTGCAATAGCCACTTTACTTATCCTGAATGGAAAAATCACAAAGGCCGGAGTACAAATTCCTATCAACAGTGAAGTCTACCAACCGATTTTGGAAGAATTAAAATCTTATGGCATCACCTTTAATGAATACAGTGTTCCGTATTTAGGTTATAATCCGAATACCGTAGCCGGTTAGGCACTTAATTGTACAAGATATTATTTTCTCTAAATAAACCGCTATTTTTGTTTCATACTGATAAAAAAATGGCAGACATAAAACATATTGGAAAAACCGTTCGCTGGGGTATTATCGGATGCGGTGACGTAACCGAGGTCAAAAGCGGCCCAGCCTATCAAAATACCGAAGGCTTTGAAATTGTTGCCGTTATGCGGCGAAATGCAGCAAAGGCGGCCGATTACGCAAAAAGACATCATATTTCAAAGTTTTATACAGATGGAGATGATTTAATCAATGATACCGAAGTAGATGCCGTTTATATAGCCACGCCGCCCGACTCCCATAAATATTACGGATTAAAGGTTGCCGAGGCCGGAAAAATATGTTGCATTGAAAAACCTATGGCTCCCACCTATGCAGATAGCCTAGAAATTTATAATGCCTTTCATAAAAGGAACATTCCCCTCTTTATCGCCTATTATAGAAGATCATTACCTAGGTTTACTAAAATAAAAGAATGGCTAAACAGCCAAAAAATCGGGGAAATAAGACATATCAAATGGCACTTAAGCAAACCGCCATCTAAACAAGACTTAAGCGGAGTAGACAATTGGCGTACCGATGCCGAAGTCGCCCCAGGTGGCTATTTCGATGATTTGGCGAGTCATGGTCTCGATTTGTTCACTTACCTTCTTGGACCAATTGACCAAGTTCATGGCATAAGCCTGAACCAACAAAAGCTTTATACGGCTAAAGACGCAGTCGCTGCCTGCTGGCTTCATGAAACCGGGGCCACCGGTGAAGGAAGTTGGAATTTTGGTAGTTGGGAACACAGAGATCAAGCGGAGATTATCGGAAGCACGGGAAAAATTTCTTTTTCAATTTTTCATGAAAACCCTTTAAAACTTGAGTATAAAGACAGCTCAGAAGTCTTGGAAATAGAACATCCCGATCATATTCAAGAATTTCACGTTCAAGATATTAAAAGCCATTTGGCTGGAGAACGAACGCATCCATCCTTAGGGGATTCAGCACTTCATACCAGTTGGGTTATGGATAAAATTCTAGGGGTATTGTAAGCTCTAATTTGAAATAATCACAGAATTCCCGTTGGCCCTAGCATGGTATTCAAGCATATCGTAATAGCGATTGCCATCATCAGGTCGGTTTAGTTGTTGACCGGTAAACAAACTGTATTCATAGTCTTCGCATGAGCAGGTCGCGACTTGCCCTTCGAAATCCATTGTTGAGCAATCATTAGGAGCGTGGTTGGGGCAACTTGCCTCGAATACCCTGAATTGATCAAAACCGGTATTAATTACGAACACTCCCCGGTTACCCACACCCTGACTAAGAACAGGCACAACATTGCCTACGTTAGTTAATGGGCTATACGAAGGTAAATTAAGGTTAAGTTCGAACTGAAACCCAATTTCCTGCAAGTAGGGGTTTCTAACCGTTCGGTCACTACTACAGGAAAGCAACAGCAGAATTATAAATGGTATCAAAAAATGTTTCATAGTGTAATTTCAAATGCCCGATTGTTCGACAAAGTTGAACAAAAATTATGTATATTTGCGTTAAATCCTCTCTAAAAAGCCGGGTAAACCACGTGCAATGCAGAGGATTTTCGTATTAAGGAAACCCTGTTGGACACACGCAACATAAAGTAATCATTCATACTTACAATGATGAACATTTAGGTTGCAATTCAGAAAGAGGTGTGCACTACATGATAAGGTTTTTTTTACTATTGTTTTAAACGTAAAAATCATGAGTAACGTATCATATTATACCCCTGAGGGATTAAAAAAATTAAGGGACGAACTAAACCATCTAAAGGATGTTGAACGCCCCAAAGCTTCACAAGCCATAGCGGAAGCCCGAGACAAAGGAGATCTTTCCGAAAATGCCGAATATGATGCCGCAAAAGAGGCACAGGGCTTATTGGAGCTCAAAATATCAAAGATGGAGGAAACGCTATCCAATGCCCGTTTAATCGACGAATCACAATTAGACACCTCTAAAGTGCTGGTGCTTTCCACCGTGAAATTAAAGAATCAACAGAACGGAATGGAAATGAAGTATACTTTGGTCGCCGAAAGTGAGGCCGATCTAAAGAACGGAAAAATATCTGTAAGCTCTCCAATTGGTAAGGGTCTGCTAGGCAAAAAAGTAGGCGATACCGCAGAGATTACTGTTCCGAACGGAACTTTAAAATTTGACATTCTCGAAATTACAAGAAAGTAACATAAAGGCCTAGCGGAATTGAAACGCCAAGTCAGGCCATTATATTTAAAGCTTATGTCGAGTATTTTTACAAGAATTATCAATGGCGAAATACCTTGCTACAAAATTGCCGAGGACGAAGATTTTTTTGCTTTTTTAGACATTAATCCCAATGCTGTTGGCCACACATTGTGCATTCCGAAAAAAGAGGTAGATAAAATTTTTGATCTTGATGAAGCTACTTATCTGGGTCTCATGGCCTTTTCCCGAAAAATAGGTTTAGCCATTGAAGATGCCATAGATTGTCAACGCGTAGGAATGACAGTTATAGGCTTGGAAGTACCCCATGTACATGTTCATTTAATACCGCTGAACAAAATGGGCGACGCCACTTTTCAAAACAAAGTTTCACTTTCAAAGGAAGAGTTCGAAACTATTGCCGACAAGATTCGTGCGAAACTGAAGTAATCAATTCAACTACCATTTTGGAAAATTATTGACGTTATCACATTTTAAATCGGCAACTAGAGCGGGCTTCCTTGCAAGAGAAAATAAACCCCTGCGCCAACAACGACAATTAACAACAGCATTAGAACATAAAACAACAAGGTGAAGCGCATAGTAGTGCGTTTAGGGGCCGCCATTTTCTGATAGTACTTAAAAGTACGTTCAATGTCTTCCGTCCAATTAACAGGATAAATAATCGAATCACACTTATTGCATTTGATTTGACAACTAACTTCATCTGTTGTTCGATGGAAAAATTTGCCGTGTTTGTGTTTTTGATAGAAGGTAATCTTCATATCTTGATTAAAACATTCAGGGCAGTTGTTAGTGAGGTCAGCCTCTTTGATGACTTCCAATTCTTCCTTTGCCATAATCATGGATTTATTTTTAACGAAATCTGCATAATTGTACCTTCCTTACTTGATGAAAGTACTTTTATTTTTCCTTTGTGATATTCCTCCACTATTCTTTTAACAAGACTAAGACCCAAACCCCACCCTCTTTTTTTGGAAGTTACGCCTGGATTGAAAATCGATTGAAAATCACTCTTTGATATACCATGTCCTGTGTCAGTAACAAGAATATTTACATATTTTCCATCAGGAATAATTTCTATCGAAATACTACCTTTTCCCTTCATCGCATCAATTCCGTTCTTGACAAGATTCTCGATAGTCCAATTATACAAAGGTCTATTCAATTGAACCGATAAACTCTCTATTTTCGAATTAAAAGAAAAATGGATCAATTTTGAACTTCGATGCCTCAAATAGTCATAAGCATCCCGAGTTTCTTCGACAATATCATACTCATCAAGTTTAGGTAGCGACCCTATTTTTGAAAAACGCTCGGTTATCGTTTCCAAACGAGAAATATCCTTTTCAATTTCCTTTGTAATCTCAGGACTTATTTTCTCAGTCTTCAACAACTCGTTCCATCCTAACAACGATGAAAGCGGGGTTGCAATTTGATGCGCTGTTTCTTTGGCCATACCGGCCCAAAGTTTATTCTGTTCCGACGCCTTGCTTGTTTTAAAAAAGAAGTAAATGACTGCCCCGAAAAGAAAAATAATCAGCAACAAAGCAATTGGGTAATACTTCAGCTTCGTCAACACCTCTGAATTTCCGTAATACAAAGTCGCCAGGTGTTCTCCCTGTTGATCTATTGAAATGGGAGTGTTTTCATCCCTAAACCGAACAATTCGGTTTTGAATATACAAACTGTCAGAAGCCAGTTCGCCAGGCATGTTGTTTGTCTTTGTCGAACCATCTTTATTGACCAGAATCATCGGTGTCGAAGTATTGTTCTGTAGCACCTTAATCGTAAGATTCCCTGGATCGTCTTCAATGGAAGATTGCAGTAGCTCAAGTTGAGCAGTGGCCCAAATCTCCATCTTAAGCCGTTCTTCCTCTTTGAACTTTTTAAAGAAACTATTGGTATTCCAAAGAATCAGACTAACAATAACAAAAGATGCTATCAATAAAAATATGTTGGAAGTCTTTCCTTTGAGGTAAAAGTTCATCGAATGTGTTCTTGCATTAAAGATAACGTAAAATGATGCAAATTCGTACTTCGAGCACTCCTGTACTTATTTCAAATAGAATTCAAATTGCATATCTTTATGGGCCATGGCAAAAATGATTTCCATACTGCCCGATGAAATGGATACCAGCGCATTGCACGGCCACCTTTTGGGTGCTGTAGGCCCCAGACCCATTGCTTTTGCAAGTACTGTTGATTCTCAGGAAAGACCCAATTTATCACCATTTAGTTTTTTTAATATTTTTAGTTCCAATCCTCCAATTTTAATTTTCTCACCCTCTAGAAGGGTTCGTGACAATTCGACTAAACATACTTTGGAAAATGTCTTAAAAACCAAAGAAGTAGTCATTAATATTGTCAATTATGCCATGGTGCAACAGATGTCTTTGACCAGTACCGAATACGGGGAAGGGATAAACGAGTTTATCAAATCAGGACTCACCATGTTGCCATCGGATATCGTAAGACCCTTTCGTGTCGCCGAATCACCTGTACAGTTCGAGTGTAAAGTGACCAAGGTAGAAGCCTTGGGCAATAAGGGTGGGGCTGGAAATTTAATTTTTTCCCAAGTTGTCAAAATGCATATCAAAAGTAATGTGCTCGACAAAAATGGCACCATTGACCCATCGAAAATCGATCAAGTCGCTCGCATGGGAGGTAATTGGTACAGTCGAGCCAATCAAGGATTGTTTGAAGTGCCCAAACCTCTTTTGACCTTGGGAGTCGGAGTCGATAAAATACCAGAAAATATTCGTTTGAGCAAAGTTCTAACGGGCAATGACCTAGGGTTATTAGGTAATGTGGCAAAGATTCCCGATGCAGAAGAAGTAGCTAATTTTATGGCAGATCACCCCAAAATCAGAGCTATAAGAATTAGTGGAGATACCAATAAAATTCATAAAAAAGCCCAAGAATTCATACAAAAAAACGATGTGCTCTCGGCATGGAAAATGTTACTACCCTAATGAAAAGAATACAATTATTCGAGTTTGAAGATTTCAGTTGGTTTCCGACTAACATTCGTAGCTATATGACCAACCTCATAGTTCATCTTCAGCGAAAACTTGGCATAGGCGAAGTATTGTCCGATTTGATTGCCGAAATACTAAAAGAGAAAAATATATCACAAATTGTCGATGTGGGATCTGGTTCGGGAGGAACCATGCCAGACGTTATTAAAGCACTACACGAAGTTCATGGTTTGGGTGAGGTCAAACTGGTAATGACCGATTTATATCCGAATCCTGAAATGGTCAAAAAATACAAGATGGCTAAAGGAGAATCTATCATCTATCATGATGTTTCGGTAGATGCCACAAACATCGCCACGGCTCCGACAGGACTCAAAACCATGGTCAACAGCTTTCACCATATGCCACCGAAAAAAGCTCGCAAAATTTTGGCCTCGGCCCAAGAGAATCGACAACCATTGCTCATTTATGAAATGGGAGAAAATAACATCCCATTACTGATATGGTGGCTTTTACTACCAATTTCGTTGATCGTACTAATTATTATGGTTCTTTTTATGACACCATCTGTAAAACCCTTAACTTGGCAGCAAATTATATTTACTTATTTGATTCCCGTAATCCCGGTTTGCTTTGCTTGGGACGGACAAGCCTCTCTACCGAGGATGTACACTTTCAAAGACCTTGACGCCTTACTCGACGGATTAGGAACAAGTAATTATATATGGAAAAAAGGACAGGCAAAAAAAAGCAATGGTAAAAAACAAGGAACTTATTTGATGGGAGTTCCTGTTTGAATAACTAAACAAAGAGAATTTAGAACGTAATAAACAGTAACATGGAAGTACAAGGAAAGATTAAGGTAATAGGAGAGACTCAAACATTTGGAAACAATGGATTTCGAAAAAGAGAAGTAGTCGTTACCACGGAAGAGCAATACCCACAACACATCATGGTGGAATTTGTACAGGATAAGACCGACCTACTCAATAATTTTAGCGTTGGTCAACAGGTAAAAATAAGTATTAACTTAAGAGGTAGGGAATGGACCAACCCTCAAGGTGAAACCAAATATTTCAATTCAATTCAAGGTTGGCGTATTGAAAATTTGCAAACCGAAGCGGCCAGCAGTAACATTCCTCCAGTGCCTCCTACGGAAGCTTTCGAACCTGCCGACAATTTGAACGAAGAAGATCACGACGATTTACCTTTTTAAGCAAAGATTGTTTGAATTTAGACCCACTTTTATATGAGGCAAAAGACCTGACAAGTTTTCAAGACTTGTCAGGTCTTTTTATTTCTCGTTAGTTCGATACTTTAAGACCAAAACCGTTGTATTGAAGCACTGTTTCGGTTTTACTCCCTATCTTTCAACAATATCTTTTGCAAACAGGTATTGATTTAAATCAATACCAGATTTCGTCCCCTTTGATTAATTTAGACGATGCTAGTTTTCAGGGAGTATAATTTTATTCCGAAATATGAAATGAACCACCAAACGCCCATTCCTTTTTTAACGCAAAAACTGGAATTTCCATCGGTCGAAACGGCCAATGAGGAAGGACTCTTAGCCGTAGGTGGAGATTTATCCACGGAAAGGTTATTGCTTGCCTATCGAAATGGCATTTTCCCTTGGTTCAACGACGACTCGTTGATACTTTGGTGGAGTCCCGACCCTAGAATGGTCCTGTTTCCCGACCAGCTGAAAATTTCAAAAAGTATGCGGAAAGTTTTAAGGGACCATACGTTCACCTTGACCAAAAACACACAGTTTGAAAATGTGATAACTGCCTGCGCAACAGTCGAAAGATTAGGACAACCAGGTACCTGGATTACCAAACGGATGAAGGCAGCCTATATGCAGCTACACACCATGGGCGTAGCCTTGTCTTATGAGGTTTGGGAAGCGGGCCAACTCGTAGGTGGATTGTACGGTATCGATCTCGGTCACGTCTTCTGCGGCGAAAGCATGTTCAGCAAATCAAGCAATGCCTCTAAGTTCGCTTTTATAAAATTGACCCAAGAACTAAAAGAGAAAAACTACCGTCTTATCGATTGTCAAGTATACACCAAACATTTAGCTAGTCTTGGAGCCGTTGAAATACCTAGAACGTCTTTTATCAACGTACTTAAGACAAAACCGAAATGCTAGTACAATATACGATCGTGGTTAGCCGGTAGAGCCATGGACAAATCTTTCAAACCTCCTTTCGCATCGAATTTAACCACATACTGTTCTCGGCCACCCTTATTCTTCCCCATGACCAGAAGACGATATTGATTCGTTGGCAAATGCAAGTTCTGGAAAGCATTTTTAAGGTGGGAATGTACTTTTTCCCTAGACGTAATCGGATATTCTTGATACATTCTGCGAATTTTTACTTTTTCAAAGCGATTTTGAAGATAACCACGCATTGCGGCATAGGTGTCTGAGGGCACGTCTACTTCCTTTACCCCAAAACCTACTTTGAGCAGATTCCCGTTCGCATCAAAATGCATTTGATAATGTAGCCGTTGCATCTTGAATTTAAGCGTATAGCTTGTTCGTACAGTATCGACCGTCTTATAGTAGCGAACTCTTGTTAGTTCAGAGCGCCCGACAGTTTTAAATAAGGTATCTATTGAAATGGAAGGAAATTGTACTTTTTTAATTCGATGTTCGCCTTCAACACCGTTCTGACCAAAAACGGTCATATTAGCTAAAAACAAGAGCAGAAGCAAAAAAGACTTACACCTCTTCATACCTAAAGCAACTGGTTTCATGATCGTTTACCATTCCGGTCGCCTGCATATAGGCGTACATCACCGTACTACCCACAAATTTGAATCCTCTTTTCTTTAAGTCTTTACTGATTTTATCTGAAACTTCAGTAGTTGCAGGAGCCTTTCGATAGTCTTCAACTTTATTTACAAGGGGTACTCCATCTACAAAATTCCAAATATAGGTGCTGAAACTTCCAAATTCCCTTTGAATGGCCATGAATGCTTGTGCATTGGTTACCGTGGCGTTTACTTTGAGCTTGTTACGAATGATACCGGCATTCTGCAAAAGCACATCTTTTTTAGCCTCATCATATTGGGCGATTTTTTCATAATCAAAATTATCGAAGGCTTCACGGAAATTTTCACGTTTTCGAAGAATGGTTATCCAACTTAAACCAGCTTGAAAAGTCTCTAAAACCAAAAATTCAAAACTAGTCTTATCGTCACGTACAGGCACGCCCCATTCAAAGTCATGATAATCTTCGTAAAGTTTATCACCCTTGCACCAGCCACATCGATTTTTTTGCATGAAATCCGCTTTGAATTTAAAGATATGGGAATAAAATGAAACAGCTGGTAAACCCATTCAAAAACTTGAAATGGCTGTACCAACTGTTATGAAAACCTGTATGAAGTTCTTGAGTTACCTATGGTCGAACAATAGCTTCTTGCTTTTTACTACTTACATACTTTAATTCGCCTGCTGCCAATGCTTTTTCTATATCTGAACTAACCTTTGGATAGAACCTAAAAAAGGGCTGCCCATTTTGACGTTCGAGAAGCGCAGTAGAATTTTCGGTACCCATTTTTTTAACGACGACCTTTTTTCCAATGAGATTATTAAAATTTGCAATCGCCCCTCTTTTTAAAATAATATTCTTACGAGGAAAATCAATATGTTGGTAGCCATCTACAGAAGGCTCCCCTAAAGTCAACACACTTCCCTCTTTGACAATGGGCTCGTTCTCTTGCGCATTTAGCATTGCAAACGAAGCAACTAATGATAAAACTAAAAACGTATTTTTCATGACTTTTATATTAAATGATTTATTCGAAAATACCAATATTTAACTATTTAAAAAGTATTACCATCGTTAAAAATTAGTTAATATATTACAATGTAATAGTAATACTATTAACTTTGAAGTATGGACGAACTGCTGCACTCCGTAAGGATTCAAATTAACGAAAAAATCTATATCAAAGACCCGGAATCTTCCAATCTCGGTAAACGTATCATTGAAGAAAGCATCATCATGATATATGAAATGGGTTTTGAGAGTTTTACCTTCAAGAAACTGGGTAAACGCATAAAATCAAACGAAAGTTCGGTTTATCGCTATTTTGAGAATAAGCACAAACTACTGCTCTATCTAACGTCTTGGTATTGGGGCTGGCTTGAATACCAGCTTGTATTCACAACCAATGGTATGGCCGACCCCGTAAAAAAACTAAAAAAAACCATCGAAATCCTTACAAAATCGACCGAAGAAGATTCGGCCTATTCACATATTAACGAGGTATTTTTGAACAAAATCGTAATCAATGAAAATTCAAAATCATATTTGACCCAAGAAGTAGATACCGAAAACAAAGACGGTTATTTTACAATCTATCAACGGTTGGTCAAACGCTTGAGCACCATGATAACCGCCGTAAACAATGATTTTCCATACTCCGCAAGTTTGGCCAGCACGGTTTTAGAAGGTTCATTGCATCAACACTTCTTAAAAGACCATTTTTCTTCATTGACCGATTGCCATGAAAACAACCACCCTACACCATATTTTATTCAACTTGTCTTTAGCATACTACAGACAACCCCAAAATTACCACAATAGCAATGCCGACAACTTGAAAAACTTCCGCTTGCCGAAAAGTTTGTAAGGTTCTATGCCCCTATACTACCAATTCATTTTCAAATAAAATCGATATAATCTATGAATACCCCAACACAAGAGCTTACAAAGAAAACAACTGAAGAATTATTAGAGGAAAGTCTCCCCCAAGCAATGACCTATGTCGATTACCGTGAAATGGTCGCCCAATTGGTATTGGAAGGAAAATCAACTGGCCCTGATCAATCGGAAGCATTACGTGATTATACCCTCTTAAACCATAATCGGATGAGGAGATGGGATAAAACATTACGGTTATCGGAGGATACCATCAACGAAATTTCAAAAATAGACCATAAGCGAACATGGGTCGTCTTGACCGAAAGTTGGTGTGGAGACGCGGCCCCATCATTGCCGGTGATGCATAAAATGGCTTCTTTGAATTCTAATATCAACTTGAAAGTTTTATTGCGTGATGAAAACATTGAGTTGATGAACCGTTTTTTGACCAATGGGGCAATGTCTATACCTAAATTGATCGTTATCGATGACACAACAAATACAATTTTGGATGAATGGGGACCTCGCCCGGTAGAAGCGGCCGAAATGGTAAAAACTCAAAAGAACAGTCCCGAGGGTTTGACCCCTGAATTTAGGGAAACACTTCAATCATGGTACAATAAAGACAAGGGAAAAAGTATCGCCAATGAGCTCTTATCGAGCCTTCTGCTGAAATAAATAGGTAATCGTACCTTTTTGTTGACCTTTATCGGAAGAATTAAATTTGGCTTTATAGGCGTATGTAATTGCGTTATCAACCAAACAACCGTTCGAAGTGCCTGAACTTTTCGAATTAAAATGTGCATCGAGAACATTGCCCAATCCGTCGACGGTAATATTAATGACCACTTTTCCCCCTTCGATACAGGTATAAATTGGAGGTGGCAGTTTGTAATTATTTCGATTGACCAATGAATAGGAAACTGACGTTCTTCGTTTGGCCAGATTATTGGTAAACTCTTTTTTCTGCGCTTCCTTCTCGCCCAACAACTGTCTTTGTTCCCGGCGTCTTTTGGCCATTTCCTTTACACGGGCAACATAATCACTATCGGTACTCAATACATCGGTAGTTTCTTCATTTTCGCTAGCAGACTCCTTCTCCTCCATCAACTCCTCCAAGGTTTTTAGAGGTTCAGGATTACCATAACTCGGCTTTGCCGTTTCATTAAAGGCCATATGGCTCTTTATGGGGTCGGCCTCGGCCATTTCTTCCACTAATTCTTCTTCCTCAACCAGAAGTTCCTCATCATCGGCCAACACCATTTCTACTACATACTCCTCCCGCTCCTCTTCCTTACCCAGGTGAATGTTGAATAAAACCAACACCACGATAGACATGGAAAAAAGAGTAATCACAAGTGATAATTGTTTGCGATTCAGATTCATAGTGCTATAACCACAATTATATAAAAATATTTTACTTTATCGTTAAACGGAACTCGCTACCCTATCTTTTTACGAATCGGAGGAATTTTCGAGCAAACTCTCCTCAAAAACAAGAGGACCTTGCGCTTTATCTACGTTAAAAAGGCCTATTTTGGTTCTCCTGAGTTCCGATAAATACCCTCCACTCTTAAGAACCAACCCCAAATCATGTGCCAAAGACCGTATATAGGTTCCTTTACTGCAAACCACACGAAATTGAACTTCCGGCAGGTTTATACGGGTTATTTCAAATTCTGAAATAGTAACGGCCCTTTTCTTAATTTCTACCGTCTTCCCCTCCCTGGCATATTCGTACAATCGTTTTCCATCTTTCTTTAAAGCGGAAAATATGGGTGGTATTTGTTCAATATCACCGATGAACCCCGTTACCGCGCTTCGAATTTGATCTTCGGTGATATGCTCAATAGGAAAGGTCTGATCGACTTCGGTCTCTAAATCATAAGAAGGCGTGGTGGCCCCTAAAGTGACCGTTCCCGTATACTCTTTCTCTTGCCCCTGTAACTCGTTAATTTTTTTGGTAAACTTTCCTGTACATATCAATAGAAGCCCCGTCGCCAAAGGGTCTAAAGTTCCGGCGTGGCCTATTTTAATTTTTTTGAGTCCAAACTTTTTACGGATAACCCACTTCAATTTGTTCACAGCCTGAAAAGATGACCAACCCAGCGGTTTGTCAATTAACAGCAGTTGTCCGTTAAGAAAATCTTCTTTAGTTCGTACATCCATAGGAAAACTGTATTGCCCCTTACCAAAAGGAGTTTTTAGCGGCACACTTAGCCCCAAAAGCTATACGCAATCGCGATAGCGCCAACAATCAAGCAATAGATTGCAAAATAGGTGAGTTTACTTTTCTTGACCAATTGAATCATCCATGTACAAGCGGCAAGACCAGCAATAAAGGCCGCAATGAATCCGGCGCCCATGGCAAAATTATTCTCTCCATCAAAGTGCAATTCCCCGCTCATCAAATCTTTTCCTATTTTTCCGAAAATCAACGGAACCACCATCAAAAAGGAAAAACGTGCGGCTTTGGTTTTGTCGACGCCCAACAACACAGAGGTAGAAATGGTCGCACCACTTCGCGATATCCCCGGAAGCATCGCAATAGCCTGGGAAACCCCCACAATAAAGGCATTCGAAAACGTTACCTTTTTATCGGTATCTTTGGCTTTATCTGCAAAATACAGGAGCACTGCAGTTATCAATAACATAAAACCTACAAAACGAATATTGCCCCCAAAAAAGGCTTCCAGTTGCTCTTCAAAAAAAAGACCCACCAATACGGCGGGTAGCATAGAAACAATAATTTTTAAGGAAAACTGGGTTTCTTCGTTCCAAGTAAAACTGAAGAGCCCCCTGATTATTTCCCAGATGTCCTTTCGAAAGACCACTATCGTACTCAAAGCTGTGGCGAAATGTAAGATTACCGTAAACAAAAGACTTTCCTCGGGAACGGAATGATCGCCTAAAATCGCTTTTCCTAATTCTAAATGCCCGCTTGACGACACAGGCAAAAACTCGGTCAATCCTTGAATTATACCAAGTATTATAGCATCTAAAGTATCCAAATTAACTACGCTTCTTATGGGGGTTCAACAATATGGCATATACTTCGATCCCCAATCCGATAAGCACCAAAGTAGGTGCCAAACGTATACGCCTGAAATTATAGATGTCTTCATTGAACACGTTCGGGTCATCACTTCCGCCGCCACTCATTAAAATAAAACCTAATACAATAAAAGCGACACCCAAGAACATGAACATATAGTTCTTTTTTTGAAAGATAAATTCTTGCCGGGGTTGCTGATCGTTCTTGTTTCTATTTTTTTTGCCCATGCCGCAAATTTAGGAAAAAAGTTAATGGGTATTACGTTATTCCATTTTCACCATTACAAACCTTAACCAAGTATTAACGCTTTTAGCGAAAGACGTAGATCCGCTGACCGAATCAAATCACTATTTAATAATAAAGTTCATCGGTTCTCAAATTCAAAAAGCGCTGGGCCGCCAAATAGGTACTTATCCATGAAATCAAAACACCTAAGACAAAAACGCCACCAAAAAGTATGGCCAATTGCGGAATGTCATGAAAAAGATCCATTTCAGGAAAATTTTGATCCAAATAATACAGTACGCCCCCCAGACCAAGCAACGCCAGTAGGGCACCCAACATGCCTAGTTTAACGTTCGTCCAAATAAAAGGTCTTCTGATAAAGGTTTTAGTGGCTCCCACCATTTGCATCGTCTTGATTATAAATCGCTTGGAATATATCGACAATCGAATGGAGCTATTGATCAACAGCATGGCGATAAATGTAAAAACAGCACTGGCCACCAAGATCCAAAAGCTTATACGCTTGACATTTTCACTCAACAGCCCGACAAGGGGCTTATCATAGCTGACTTCGTCAACATGCTTCTTTTTAGATAGTTCCGCGGCAATTTCTTCAATCTTTTCGGGAGAGACAAAATCGGCGTTTAATTGAATATCGATCGAATTTTTTAGCGGATTATATCCTAAAAACTCCAAAAAATTCTCACCAATCTCTTCGCTATGTTTTTCGGCGGCCTCTTCTTTAGACACATAGGTGGCCTGCTTGGTGTATTCCATGACCTCTAAACTCTTCAACAATTGGTCGACTTCCACCTCTTTGGCACTGTCTTTCAAGAACAACGATATGGTAATCTGCTCTTTAAAATGATCTGCCATTTTCTTGGTGTTCAACAGTAAAAGACCCAGAGCCCCCAAAAGAAAAAGTACAAGACCAATACTCAATACGACCGAGAAATAGGACGATATCAGCTTTCGTTTTTGGTACTGTTCAAATGATCTACCCATGGTATGCTATACGGTATAAGATGTAAAAATAGGAAAGTAAATTGAATAAACTTATTTTTGCCGAATAGCAAAAATCAGGCATGAACTACGATTTTAGAAAGATAGAGGAGAAATGGCAAAAATTTTGGGCCGACAACCAAACTTTTAAGGCAGAAAACCATTCTGATAAACCCAAATATTATGTTTTGGATATGTTCCCTTACCCTTCTGGTGCCGGGTTACACGTGGGACACCCGTTGGGCTATATTGCCAGTGATATCTATGCCCGCTATAAAAGGCATAAAGGTTTTAACGTGTTGCACCCGATGGGTTACGATTCTTTCGGACTCCCCGCAGAACAGTATGCCATACAAACGGGGCAACACCCCGCAGACACGACCAAAGTCAATATCGAGGGCGGTGTTGATAAAGAAGGAAACAAAATTGAGGGTTATCGAAAACAGCTTGACCGTATGGGCTTTTCTTTCGATTGGAGCCGCGAAGTACGTACTTCAGACCCGAAATATTACAAATGGACGCAGTGGGTCTTTATTCAGCTTTTCAATTCGTGGTACAACAAAGACACCGATAAGGCGGAAGCCATCGGAAGTTTGATTTCAAAATTTGAAACGGAAGGAAATGCAGCGGTCAATGCCGTGTGCGATGACGAAACCTCCATTTTCACCCAACAAGATTGGAAAAATTATTCCGACACCGAAAAGCAACAAGTGCTTTTAAAATATCGATTGACCTATTTGGCCGATACCGAGGTCAACTGGTGCCCTGCGTTGGGAACAGTGTTGGCCAACGATGAAATCGTCAATGGCGTTTCGGAACGCGGCGGTCACCCGGTAATCCGTAAAAAAATGACCCAATGGAGCATGCGTATCACGGCTTATGCCCAACGTTTACTCGATGGTTTGAATAAAGTGGATTGGCCCCAGCCGCTAAAAGACTCGCAAACGAATTGGATCGGAAGAAGTGAAGGTGCCGAAGTAACTTTCCCCATCCTAGCCTTCCCCGAGGGGGAAGGAACAACTCCGGGTTATATGACTGGAGGGAACAATTCTCATTTACTACTTGAGAAAGCAAAGAAATTGCGAAATAACCCTGCACAAGCAGAAGCGGCCCTTTGGGAAAGTTTAAAAGGAAAAAACCTAGGTGATAAATTCAGAAGACAACATCTTATAGATGACTTCATAGTCGATTTCGTATGTCTTTCCAAAAAACTGATTGTCGAGGTAGATGGGGATATTCATGATACTCAAAAAGCAGAGGATGAGGCACGCACAAAGGCTCTGAACGAACGTGGTTTTGAGGTTGTTCGCTTTAGAAACAATCAGGTTCTTGGTGATATTGATGCTGTCTTACAAGAAATAAAGGAAATTTTAGTGAAGAAAAGTATTCCCCCTTCGGGGGCTAGGGGGATTTCAGTGTTCACTACACGCCCCGATACCATTTTTGGCGTTTCGTTTATGACCCTGGCTCCCGAGCATGACTTGGTTGCGAAAATTACGACACCGGATCAAAAAGCCGAGGTCGAAGCCTATGTCGAAGCGACTGCAAAACGTTCGGAACGCGATCGTATGGCCGACGTCAAGACCATTACTGGAGCGTTTACAGGCGCCTATGCCGAGCATCCGTTTACAAAAGAACCCATACCGATTTGGATCGGCGATTACGTATTGGCCGGCTATGGTACGGGAGCGGTGATGTCGGTACCCTGTGGCGATCAACGCGATTATGACTTTGCGAAGCATTTCAATATTCCCATTCCGAATATTTTTGAGGGCGTTGACATTTCTGAGGAAGCGTTTTCCGATAAGGCCACTACGGTGATAGCCAATTCCGATTTTTTAAACGGACTGAACTATAAGGAAGCGACAACAAAAGCCATTGTCGAACTCGAAAAATTAGGACAAGGCGAGGGTAAAATCAACTACCGTTTGCGCGATGCCGTTTTTAGCCGTCAGCGCTATTGGGGCGAACCTTTCCCTGTGTATTATGTAGAGGGAATGCCGCAGATGATCGACGAAAAATACCTGCCCATTAAATTGCCGGAAGTTGAAAAATACCTCCCTACCGAAACGGGCGAACCCCCACTCGGGAATGCCACGGTTTGGGCCTGGGATGTTGAAAAGAACGAAGTGGTCAGCAATGATTTGATCGACCATAAAACGGTTTTCCCTTTAGAATTGAATACCATGCCCGGTTGGGCGGGTAGCTCACAGTACTTTAATCGGTATATGGACCCGCACAACGAAGACGCTATCTATTCACCCGAAGCCATTAATTATTGGCAAGATGTGGATCTCTATATCGGTGGTAGCGAACATGCCACGGGGCATTTGTTATATAGCCGGTTTTGGCAAAAGTTTTTATTTGACAGAGGTGTCGCTCCCAAAGATGAGTTTGCAAAAAAACTGATCAACCAAGGGATGATTACGGGGACAAGTGCATTGGCCTATTTAATTAGAGAAGATAATAAAGAACACTTTGTTTCTAGAAATTGGTATAACAAACTTGTTTCTGACTTAAGTGACCCTTCCAAAGAAAAGATGGTTCCCCCGGATACTGCTGATTTCGAGGATATTCTTAAAAGGCTAACCGATGGAACGACCGAAGTGAGCACATGGATGCCCATTCATGTAGATGTATCTTTGGTTAATGCATCAGACGAACTAGATATCCAAGCTTTTAAAAACTGGCGCCCAGAATTTAAAGATGCCATATTCACCCTGGACAATGGAGAAATCTATAAGGGAATCAATCCCACTTCGGGGAAGCCCGGAGGGGAATTTATTGTTTCCCGTGAAGTCGAAAAAATGTCCAAGTCCAAATACAATGTGGTTAGTCCCGATGCGATTTGTGAGGAGTATGGAGCAGACAGCCTACGGCTTTATGAAATGTTTTTGGGGCCGTTGGAGCAATCCAAACCCTGGAACACCGCTGGGATTACAGGAGCACACTCGTTTCTTAAGAAACTTTGGAAACTCTATTTTGAGGAAAGTGGCATTAAAGTTACCGATGAAGCACCTTCGGCGGAAAGCCTTAAAACCTTGCACAAAACCATCAAAAAAGTCGAGGAAGACATAGAAAACTTTAGTTTTAACACCTCGGTTTCCACCTTTATGATCTGCGTGAACGAACTGACCGCCCAAAAATGCACCAGCCGTTCTGTGCTGGAACCCTTGGCTATTCTAGTATCGCCCTATGCGCCGCATATCGCAGAAGAACTTTGGGCACAATTGGGACATAGCGAATCGATTGCCACGGCACCTTTCCCAAAATTCGAACAAAAGTATTTGGTGGAAAGCAGCAAAGAGTACCCCATTTCGTTTAATGGCAAAATGCGGTTTAAGCTGGAGCTTCCATTGGATCTATCAAAAGAAGAAATCGAGGCCGAAGTCATGGCACACGAAAAAACGCAAGCCCAGTTGCAGGGGCGAACGCCTAAGAAAGTTATTGTAGTACCCGGGAAAATCGTAAATGTTGTAGGATAGTATGAATGTATATGCCGTGAGAGCAAACTCCCCTTTCTCCCGCTACATTGCATTCCACGGGATTCATTCCCCCCTTTTTAAAAGAGGGGAGCATCTGGATCGGACATTTGAAGAATGTTGCATTGAAATTGGCTCCTCCCTTTACCAAAGGGAGGTGGATCCGGACTTTTTCACTCGGGAAACCGAGTGTTATATGAACATTTAATAAGATACCAAGGCTCTAAAAATTATGCAAAACATCGAAATATTAGGCTTGATCGCCGCGGTCTGCACCACTTCGGCTTTTGTGCCCCAGGTTTTTAAAATCTGGAAACACAAGTCGACCAAAGACATTTCATTGGTAATGTACCTCGTCTTTTTGGCAGGCACCACGCTATGGTTCATCTACGGACTGCATTACGAAAGTGTTTCGATGATTTTGGCCAACGGCATCACTTCCGCTTTAATTGTACTCGTTATCGGGCTTAAACTTAAATATAAATAACTGTCAGTACATTTTGTCAGTTTAAGTTAACCAACATAATATGGCGGGGTTTTTGCTATTTATCTAAACGTATCGCTTTAGTCATATCATAAAGTTATTTGGCCAAGAGGCGATCTTTAGTATCTTTAATTTTAAATTTTAAAACGTACATATTATGATGGGATATTATATATTGATCGGTGCCATTGCCCTTATTAGCTGGTTGGTCAGTAGCAAGTTAAAAAGCAAATTCAAGCATTACTCGAAAGTACATTTACAAAATGGTATGAGCGGTGCCGAAATTGCCGAGAAGATGTTGGCAGACCACGGTATTCGTGATGTAAAGGTGATTTCGACGGCAGGTATGCTGACGGATCATTACAATCCGAAAAACAAAACGGTCAACCTCAGCGAGGGGGTGTATAGTCAACGTAATGCCGCCGCCGCCGCAGTAGCTGCGCACGAATGTGGTCATGCCGTTCAGCATGCACAGGCGTACGAATGGTTGACCTTGCGTTCTAAATTGGTACCTGTGGTAAGTGTTACATCAGGTATGAGCATGTGGGTCGTTTTTGGTGGATTGATGTTGGGTGCCGCCGCCGGTGTAGGCTTTGGTTACTGGGTTGCAGTTGCCGGTCTGGTGATGATGGCCATGGCCACCCTCTTTAGTTTTATTACGCTGCCGGTGGAATACGACGCCAGTAAACGTGCCTTGGTGTGGTTAAAACAAAAAAATATGGTGACCCAACAAGAATTTAAAGGCTCGGAAGATGCATTAAAATGGGCGGCTAGAACGTATCTGGTTGCAGCAATAGGCTCATTGGCCACATTGGTCTATTGGGGAATGCAAGTCTTCGGAGGAAGGGATTAATTCCTGTTAAAAAAGAAGCGAATAAAAAAGACCGGCTAAAAATTTTAGCCGGTCTTTTTGTTTTGTCTCCGAAGGGCGGTAGGTAATCGCAATTATTCCACTGTAATACGTTCGTCGATCAATTTTAGGGCAATTCCGTCCCTTCCCATCACTTCGAAAAGATCAAGGATATCACGCATTGTTTTTTCCTCTTCCAATTGTTCTTTTATAAACCATTGTAAAAAGTTCTCTACAGCATAATCATTATGCTTCTTTGCGGCCGCGACAATCTTGTTGATCGATCTGGTAACTTCCACTTCTTGACTAAGTGCCGTCTCGAATATCTCTTCCAAAGAAGAGAAGTCATGGTTTATTTTAGTGATTTCGGGCGATATCGCGTTCCCTCCACAATCGTTGATAAATTTGAAAATTTTCATCATATGCTCTCGTTCTTCACCGGCTTGATGGTAAAAGAAATCGGCACTTTGAAGGTATGCATGCTGATCACACCATGAAGCCATGGCCAAATATGAGGCCGATGCTTTGCCTTCCATTTGTATTTGCGCGTTAAGCATATCCATGCTTTCCACCTTAATACTCATCTGCTGTCTTGCTATATCTTTCATATGTTTTAATCTTTAATTTGTTTAGAAACGGCTTATTGGAAGCAGGATAACAGTATCCTACCCCTTTTTCATCAAAATTTCGACCATCCTATTTTAAAGGATATTTCCAAAGTATTGCGTGCCTGTTTCGTATTTTATATTAATTTATGTAAAGCTACCAAATAAAAGCATGCGTGTCTAGTACCAAAACCAATTTATAACTGGTTTTAGACTGATTAAAAATAGTCGGAAGGTCTATATTTTTTGAGGTATGGGAGAATTAGAAACACCCATATCGAGGAACAAGAAGACACCCACAAGCAATTCCTTTAGATCTAAAATCTCTAAAGTATTCAAAATAAAAAGATGTTCTTTGTTACAAAGCACTAAAATCTCAAAACCATGCTTATTACCTTCGTCTTCAAAATGATCTTCTATTTGAATATTCCATACTTTCTGTCGGAGGGCCAACAATTGACAAAAAGACAAACGCACTGTTTTTTGACCTAGGTCAATATAGAAGCATCTTTCCTTATCGGATTGGAAGAATGAATAATATCGTGATGAATGAATTATTTCCATTGAGGCACAAAAATAATCCTTATTTAGATTTAATACAAATATTATACCTGAATTTGTCGATCAATTTGTTGAGCCAATGAAATAAAGGTCTCTGTGCGGGATACGCCCTCGATTTGCTGAATTTCCTTATTCAATACTTGCATAAGATGTTCGTTATCACGACAGAGCACCTTGATAAGAATAGACCAATTTCCCGTAGTATAATGGCATTCGAGTACTTCCGGAATCTTTTCCAAGGCCCTTACGGCTTTAGGGTTGCTCATCGCCTTATCTAAAAAAATACCGATATAAGCCATAGTGCTATACCCCATCGCTTTCGGATTGATGATAAACTTCGACCCGGAAAGTAGTCCTGATGCTTCCAATTTACGAAGACGCTGGTGTATCGCCGCACCAGAAATACCAATACTTCGGGCTATTTCTAAAATAGGTTTTCGCGCATCTTCCATCAAGAATCTTAGTATTTTCTTATCAATACCGTCGATTTTCACGTTTTCGTTATCGTATTTAGCCATTTTGCCTTCGATTTTAAGGCAAATGTACCAAATTACTTACTGAATTTAACTTGTTGTATTTCTGTCTCCATGAAAAGTATCCGTAAAACGAAACCCCAAAATAGATGGCCGCCAAAACGGCGTAGACGAACAACCCTTGGCCCGCATAAAGAAAAATACTAAGGCCATTCAGTATAATCCAATAGACCCAAGTGCGTAGTATTTTTTTTGCCTCAAGGTAGCTGGCCAAAAAACTGAATACCGTGGTAAAGGCATCAAAATACGATTTCTTGGCATCTGAAAAATTATCAAAAACATAGCCGAGAACCAGTACCAGAACAATTCCAACCAAAATAATCATAACATGGCTTGAGCCCTTCCACTTTATGATTTCCGCCGAATCCTTATTAGCTCCGCTACGTTTATTCCAAAGGTAATAGCCATAAAATCCAATGAACACATAATACATACGCAAGATGCATTCGGAATATAGTTTGGTCGAATAAAATAGGTACATGCTCAAGAGCGAACCCAAAATTCCGAACAGCCAACATATCTTTTTCTCTTTGATCAAAAAATAGAGAAAGGCTAAACTTAAAACAGTACCGGTAATCTCAAAAACCAAATTCATTATCGTTTCCGTATAAGGATATTCACCACATAAATCCCCGAAAATGTCACATTCCGGGGATTCGAAGTAAATCTCTTTTTATCTAAAAACTTACGGTAGCCCCTAATAAGAAATTGGTTCCCGCCTGCGGATAATACCCACTGTAGAACCCAGTCGTCGTTCCAGTAGCACTTGTTGTATCATCATAATCAAATGACCCAAAATAGCCATTTGACACATACTTGGCATTCAAAATATTGTTTACCAATGCCGAGAACACAATATTCTTTACGAAAGAACCGACATTGATTTCATATTGCACATTGAAGTCGGTAGTCGAATACGCGTCAAGTACCGAATCATCGGCATCTATGTTGCCCATATACTGTTTGCCAACAAATTTAGTAAGCAGTGATAATTGCATGTTCTCAGTCGGGAGATAATTCAATTTGTTCCCAATTACGATATCTGGCGAAAAGGCGATGTTGGTATTCCCCAGCGCCTCTAACGTTCCGTTTCTTTCAAAAACAAAATCTACATTTTTATTCGTGCTCAATGCGAGGTTGGGCTGCCATTGAAAATGCTCGCCTAGGTTTAAGTTAGCGTCTATCTCCAATCCTAAACGATAACTGTCTCCTACATTGGCGCGAAGAGGTGCCCCAACATCATTTAACTCGCCTGTTAAGACCAGCTGGTCTTTGTAACGCATATAGTATATGTTGGAATTCACCTGCACTTCGGAAGAAACATACCGCCACCCCAACTCGAAATCATTTAGTTTCTCCGGTCGCGGATTGCCACTTTCATAATCGTTTCTGTTGGGTTCGCGATGGGCCATCGCATATGAAAAATAGAAATTGTTATTCGAATTCAAGTCAAGGGTCAATCCTGCCTTCGGGTTAAAAAAATCAAAAGTATCATCGACAAGGCCAGTATCTTCACCATTTGCTTTATACCCCACAGAACGATATTGCACATCCCCAAAAAGAGTCCAATGCTTGTCTATGGTATAGTTCAGCTTTGAATAAAAGTTAAAATCGGTCTTTGTAGAATTATTGTCATAATAACGATCGCGATAATCGGTATTATTGGCAAATCGGGCCCAAATAATCTCGCCAAAATGCCCTCCTTCATATTTGTTCCATCCACCGCCGAAAATCAAGTTCAGGTTCTCGTTCACATAATTTGCCGAATAAACAGCTCCATAAAAGTGATTATCGAGCCAGCGCCTGCGAATCAAATCGGTCGAATTGACTTCCGCTCCATCGACAACAACAGGTGTAATGCCATACACGGCAAAATCATCGTCTTCTTTATATTGCTCAAAAAAGCCTCGGCCCCGGGTGTAATGGAGTGCAATATTGGTGCTCCAAGCAGAGGTAAGTCTTTCGTTCCACAGCAATTGTGCATGGTTTTGTTTATAATTATCTACCTCGTTCCCGTAGTATTGCGTGTCACCATTTTCATCAGTATATTCTCCTGCAGAATTATAGGTACGATTGGTTTTTAAGCTATCGGCATTGATACCGTTCCAAGCTTGATAAGTAATCTCGTGCCCGCCGAACAAAAGCGCTTTTATCAAGGTATTGTCATCTTTATAAGCGCCTTGTAAAAAATAGGAGTCGAGTTCAGAAGCGGCCCTATCAACATATCCGTCAGAAGTAATTCGCGACAATCTTCCGGAGATTTCAACGTGGTCACTCAATAGTCCGGTACTGAATTTGATATTGTTTTTTAGTGTATTGAAACTGCCGATCGATGACGAAACCTGTCCGTATGCAGTTTCTGATATTGCATCGGTCAAGATATTCAAACTTGCACCGAAGGCTCCCGACCCATTTGTTGAAGTACCTACCCCTCGTTGTAATTGTAAGTTTTCGGTCGAAGATGCAAAATCGGGCATATTCACCCAAAACGAACCGTGTGATTCGGCATCGTTATAAGGTATACCATTAATAGTTACGTTAACGCGGGTGTTATCACTACCGCGCACCCGAATGCCCGTGTATCCCATACCTGCGCCGGCATCGGACGTAGTGACTACGGAGGGCAGAAAATTCATAAGTATGGGAATATCTTGCCCTAAATTTCGTGGCTTGATTTGTTCTTTTCCCAAGTTAGAGAATGTAACGGGCGATTCTTTCGTAACTCGAATTGCCGATACCAGAACCTCATCTAGAACGATTTTCTTTCCTTCCAGAGAATCTGAAGGTTTTTCTTGGGCCCAGAGACCCATGGTCAGCCCAAAAAGGGCCGTAGTTGTGAATATAGTTTTCATTCGTAATACATTTGTTACGAATAAAAGGGGCTATTATTCTAAGTTAAAACATGATTTTTGCCCATTTAAGGACGGTTGAATTCCAAATAGCGACTTCCGCATTCCTTGGCAGCATTACCCGCCCAGGTTCATTGGGTATAATCTCAGCCTTGTCCTAAACCAGTATCAAAAATCTTCAAAACTAGTTTGAGATTCAGCACCCCTTTGAGATGGGGCAAAGCTACTGCGCGAAAATTAAATATCATAACAAATATTAACTATTCTTTGTAGTCAATATTGGCGATAAATACGTATCTATAACATACGGTCTAACAGGGTGGAGTTTATGAGAGAAGAGTCAAACAACAAATACAACGCAAAAATAATATTCAGCTACTTGGTATTGTGCGTTCTTGCCTTTGTTGCGGGATATTTTATTTATTCTGAAATACGGGTTTTCATAACCAATGAAACTGTTGAAGAAAAAGACAACAAACTCTTAAAAACTGGCTCACTGATTGCAGAACTTTATGAAGTTGAAGGGGTGTCAAAGCGTGTATCACAAGTCAAGACAAAACAAAGTCTCGCTGCCTACGAGCAAAAAATAGACACCATATTTGCAGAAATCGATTCGTTAAAGCTACTTACGGAATATGCCTCACAAAAAGACCTTTTAGACAGTCTACAAGTACTTTTGCAAAAAAAAGTCGCCAATAGCAAACAGCTTTTTACATTAAAGGCACAGAGCAAAAACAACAATTCTATTGACAAGGCACTTAAGGAATTTGATAAAATCGAGGAATCTTACGGAAAGTTTTCGGCCGAAAACCTGTGGCCCAATTTTGACGAACTATCACCAAAAGAACAGCAATCACGTCGCGAACTTGCCTTGCTCTTTACCGAGAATTCACCCAAGAAAGCACAGGGCAGAGAAGATGCCGCTTATATCGATTCGATTTTAAATGCCTCGAAATCACAATTGCTGAGTGCAAAGCGTAAAAGTGCAGCGGCAGAAAACAGCTTGGCCCGAAAAGAGCTTGAAATCAGCAAGAACGACCTTGAGCTTTCGCAGCAGTTACGGGCCATAATCTCGGCCTTTGAACAGGAAGTGATGACCACTACTTATAATGAAAACCTTAAAAAAGAGGCTGCCCTTAAAAAAACCATACGACTTGCCGGAATCACGGCCATTTTAGGTTTTATCATAGTCGGGCTCTTTACGTTTCTGATAAACCGTGATTTCTGGAAAGTACAGACCTATCGTCAAAAACTGGAAAAAGAAAAGAAATATTCAGAATCACTCCTAAAAAGTAGGGAGCAGTTGATATCTACAGTCAGCCACGACCTTAGAACCCCTTTAAACACGATTACGGGTTATACGGAATTGATGGAAAGCACGGAGCTTACCAAGAAGCAGATACGCTATCTAAGAAATGTCAAATCTTCAACGCAATATGTAGGCAACCTGGTCAATGACTTGCTCGATTTTTCAAAACTGGAAGCAGGCAAACTAAATATAGAAAAAGTGCCATTTATAGCCGCCCATCTCATACAAGAAACTGCCGAGAGCATTCAAGCCCTTCACAACAATAAAAATTTAAAATTATTTTTGGAGATAGGCCCAGAATTCCGGCAAACTGTTTTGGGCGATCCTTTCCGCTTGCGGCAAATATTGACAAATCTTATCGGGAATGCTTTTAAATTCACCGAAGAAGGGCATATAAAAATAAAGGCTACATCAACGGTTGGAAAAGAAAAATCCTTAATCGCCAATATCGCTATTACCGACACCGGAATCGGCATTGCCAAAGAGAAACAAGAGCATATTTTTAAAGAATTTACCCAAGCGGATCACGATACCGAAAAAAGATTCGGGGGATATGGTCTGGGGCTGACCATCTCTAAAAAACTTACGGAACTACTAAAGGGATCCTTGAGTTTACAAAGTACGTTTGGTGAAGGCAGCACTTTTTCCATACAAATTCCGTTAAAAATTGCCGATGCTGAAGAGGCCAAACAAAAAGATAAGCCTTATATGGCCCCGAAATTACGCATGCTCATCATTGATGACGACACCTCTTTATTGCGTATGCTGCAGGAATTAGCAGAAAGCATGGGCATTACGGCACATGCATTTACAAATTTCCTACGTGTCGAAGAAGATGCGCATTTGGCCTATGATGTAGTATTAACGGATATTCAAATGCCTCAGGTCAATGGTTTTGAAGTACTTAAAAAACTTAAATCGGGAATTTATAAGCATTATAAAAATCAACCGATTATCGCCATGACCGGAAGACGCGACCTTGAACCGGAAGCTTATGCCAACTTGGGCTTCGCCCAAGTGATTCAAAAACCATTTTCAAAAGGTGAATTGATTGGTATTTTAAAATTATTGGGGGTCGAAACCAACAGTGTGCTCGACACTCCGGCTCACAAAACAGCTGAAGAAGAGAAATCGGAAATCTACAGCTTAGACACTATATATTCCTTTTTAGGCAACAATGAGGATGCCATTCAAGAAGTACTCGATACGTTTTTAAGGGATACCCATACCAATATGCGGCTGTTGAACGAGACTATTGGTGCCACCGATTACAAACAGATCAATCATGTCGCACATCGCATGTTACCCATGTTTAGACAATTAAGGGTACGTGAAGCCATTACCCCTTTGGAGCAATTGGAGCTGGCCAAAATCAGTACGATGGACTCAGCATCGTTAAACGTTGCCCTGAAAAAATTAATATCGGTTGTAAACGATTTGGTAACCGCGCTAAAAGAACGAACTACTACAAGTCCAAGTTATAGTGATTGATTCGATTATATAGTGTCTTGCGGGTAACCTGTAACAATTTTGCCGCTTTCGACTTATTGAAATTTGTCTTTTTTAAGGCTTTAAGTATTTGATCCTTTTCAAATTCCGATTTTGATAAGTTTTCGGTAGACTTCCCCCCTGAGTTTTCCGCTTCGGAAACTTCCCTTGGCAAGGCATCTGCCTCGACTTTGTCTCCGGTACTTAAAAGTACGGCCCTTTTTATAACATTTTGTAGTTCCCTCAAGTTTCCAGGCCAATGGTATCTTCTGAAAATATCCCATACTTCGGTAGAAAAGCCGTTGATATTTTTATCTAAATCAAGGTTTGCCTTATTTAAAAAATAATCGGCAAATAGGGTCAAATCTTCGAAGCGTTCTTCCAATGACGGAATTTCAATTGAAAACTCGTTCAATCTATGATACAAGTCTTCCCGAAAAGTTCCTTTTTCCACGGCCTCGGTCAAATCTTCGTTCGTGGCTGTTATAATACGGAGGTCAACATTGATTTCTTTAGTGCTACCTACCCTTTTTATCTTACGTTCTTGTAAAGCCCTCAACAGCTGTATCTGGTTCTCATAGGAAAGATTACCAACTTCATCCAAAAACAAGGTTCCACCATTAGCAGCTTCGAAATTACCGATTTTATCTTCTATTGCTCCTGTAAAACTCCCCTTTATATGACCAAAAAATTCACTGGTTGCCAATTCTTTGGGAATAGCTCCACAATCTACCGCTATAAAATTAAAATCTTTTCGCTTGCTGTTGTCATGTATGGCTTTGGCGGTCACTTCTTTCCCGGTACCACTCTCACCTGTAATCAAAACGGACATATCTGTCGGTGCGACCAACTTAATATATTCCTCCAATTTTTTGGAAGCCTCACTTATCCCCTGCACAGGACCCTTTCGTATGGCAGCAGTAGGTTCTACTGTCGCAGTTTTCTCCAATGTTTTAATGGGGAGTTCTTCAACTTTTTCAATAAAATCTTGGCGCTCGGCTTTTGATTTTAGTGCGTTCTTGATGACCATTACAACCTCATCAGGCGTAAAAGGTTTCGATATATAGTCGAAAGCACCCTTTTTCATGGCATTTACCGCAGAACCAACTTCGGCATAACCTGTCATCAAAATTACGGGTATCGTCGGATTAATTTCTTTAATATAGGATAACAGCTGAATTCCATCATAGTCTGGTAATCGCAAATCTGTCAAGACCAAATCAAAATCGGTATTCTTAATTTTTTCTTTGGCATCAGGAGCGGTAAAACTAATTTCCGTATCATAACCATTCCTAATCAAAAACTTCTGTAGCATTTGACAAAAAGCAGCATCATCCTCAATTATCAAGATGTTTGGCATAAAAATTTTCTAGTCTATAGGTATCTACGTAAAAATACCATAAGAAAGCCGTTAATCACCAATAATACTTTAAAAATATTTCACAAAAAGTGAGAAAAAACTCCCGTTCAAGAGACGTGCTAAAAACGCAAAAAATACCCCAAAGGTATTGTATACAATATGAATCGGCTATTTGACCGAACGTTTGAAAAAGTCAAAATTTTTATTTAAAAAAATCTTGGAGATGTTGCATTAGTTTTAATGACATTCATAAAAAAAGAAAGAGGCTGTATTGCTACAACCCCTTTCTGACCAAACCAACTTGATACAAAACAAATAACTCAAGTTATTACATTTCAATCCAGTTTCCACTTTCGTCAGCATATAGTGTTCCGGCTGTACCATCTTCCAACGATACTTCTAACTTATATTGCTTTTCTTCATTTACGTAAGCCTTGTCAATGCTAGCTGTTGGATAGTTTTTAGAAACGGCGGCAGTAACGGCCTCTGGCAATTCATCAGCGGCTACTTCGTTAAAACCATCTTGAGTAGCTACAGCTTCAGTTGCTTCCTCTTGTGCTGGTTCGGCATCTTGAGCGAATGCAGTAAAACTTCCTAATGACAGTGCTAATACAAAAACTAATTTTTTCATGATCTTTATTTTTAATAGTGTTATTAATAATTAAACTCTCTTAATACATAGAAAATATGATACCACTTTTAAGTAAACTTGTAAACTATTGATTACTAATTCATTATAAAATAATCGATAGTTTTAATATGTGTAATTATGTGAACTTCCGTGAAAAAATGTGTAAAATGTAAACGCAAAGCAACGGTGTTGGTCATACCAGTGCAACGTAGTAGTCATTCAGGAAATGTGCTCTACTTGTATGCGATGATATATCTCAATACGAAAAAAGCCCTAACGTTACCGTTAGGGCTTTTTCTTTCTACGATATAATCGTAAAGATTACCGCAAAAATTCTTGAATGCCTGATTACATG